>Ga0209582_1000013_pt1 | contig 263972 bp, 233 predicted proteins | sample KloWWTmetKNB5Kit_FD_187176 | JGI IMG/M metagenome (GOLD analysis project Ga0209582, IMG submission 187176) | Active sludge microbial communities from Klosterneuburg, Austria, studying microevolution and ecology of nitrifiers - Klosterneuburg... | ecosystem: Engineered > WWTP > Aerobic digester...
CGGCATGAACTGGTTGATAAAAAAAATTACCAATGGCAAACGAATAGTCCCGTTCTCCAGTTTCAAATTTACGAAAGACAGATTCCCCAATGCCAATATAATACCGATTCGACCATGGAACGATCCCGCCCCCCCCGGAGAAACAGCCAGTCATATTCCCGTTGTAGTCAATTTTAGCAGAATAACACGGGGTGATTTCGCTTTCAAATTGTAATAGTCCGGAGATCAGAATGTAATCATCATAAAATTCAATGTCGGTAACAGACTTGTGCTCTACGTTTGTTTTAAAGGTCGTATCCACTACCCAAGCTTGCTGTGCATTCAAGAATAGGCTATAGAAGCCCAAGACAAATAAAGATGTTATCCGAATCATTTTGCAACAATGAAACGAAAGGTAATCAACAACTTGTCACCGCAACCCGATTTCCTCCAACTCAATAACCGGCTTTCCGTTCTTGTTAGATAGGGTCATTTCCACGGTATAGTTGGAGCGGCCATTCTTTTCAAACCACCGCTGGGTCTCCGGATTCGGGACCCTGCGGCTCACTTTCTTATTGGCTTCCATATTCATTGCAAGATAGCCCATATGACTGGAGTTATTAATAAATTGAGCATAAGTGTACAACGTGTGTGGGTGCGGATTATGACCCAAACAAGAAAGTACCTGAACACGATAAGGCGTTGGAATTCAATTCGCCAAACCGCAATCACCTCACCGCAACCCGATCTCCTCCAACTCAATTACCGGCTTTCCGTTCTTGTCGGATAAGGTCATTTCCACTGTGTAGTCCGAGCGACCGTTCGTTTTGTACAGGTCCATGCGCACGTTGAATGCGCCGGGCCAATTGCGCACTGCTTGAATGTGTAGAGCATGCCAAGTTTGCTCCGGCGGATGCACCAAGGTGCCGATCTCATCCACCACATCCTCGATCTCCGAAGCATATAGCTGCACACCGTCCGTGGCTTCTTCCAATTCATCGAACCGGCGTTCCACCAATAGTTTCATCACGTGGCGGGCGATCATTTGAATACTGGATGGATCCATATTTTCAACTTCTCAATTCCGGATGGCAATAAGCTGCCGATCGTTCCTAAGTAAGATCTGCCGTTAAAAGTGCTCCATCATCTGATGAATCACCCGGAGAGCGCAAAAACGACCATCCGAGGCTGATCTTCTAATTTTCTGATCGTCTGATTTTCTGATCGTCTAGTTCGCTACTTCACTCATGAACCGCAACCGTACCATGCGCAATTCCTCCTCGCTGTAGTCCCCATCAAACTCTACGCGGGCTGCTTCAATATCGTCCGTTTCGCTCTCACGGAAATAATCCATGATCTCATCCTGAGTATCCCCTTCGAAGACTTCGTTGAGGTGGTAAACAATGTCCAGTTTGGTTCCGCTGGTGACAATGCTTTCCAATTCAGTGAGCAGATCATCCATGCTCAGGCCCTTCGACCGCGCAATGCCATCCAAGGGTATACGCTTGTCGATGTTCTGAATGATGTGGACCTTGTTACCGCTCTTTTTCACAACTGAACGCACCGTGACCTCTTCTTCGCGCTCGATCTCGTTGTCTTCCACGTATTGCGCGATCAGTTCAACGAACGGCTTTCCGAATTTCTGCGCCTTACCGGGACCAACACCGGTCACTTGGGTCAGCTCCTCCATGGTGATCGGGTAACGCATGGTCATTTCCTCCAACGAAGGATCCTGGAAGAGAACGTACGGTGGCAGTCCCTTTTTCTTGGCGATCTGTTGGCGAAGTTCCTTGAGCATCTTCATCAAGGTTTCATCAGCAGCGGTGGTTCGAACAGGCGCATTGTCCATGTCCGAAACGGTATCAGCACTGTAATCCCGTTCTATGGCGAAGAGGATCTTGGTCGGTTTCTTCAGGAACTTCTTCCCCTTTTCGGTCAAGCTCAGATTTCCGTAGGTCTCAATGTCCTTCAGCAAATAGCCATTCACCACCGTTAGGCGCATAACGGCCAACCAATGTCGAACATCCTTATCACTTCCCTTGCCGTAGGTCTTCCAGCTTTCACCTTTGTAGGTCTTCATCTCACTGGTCTCCGTACCGGTGAGCAGGTCGCAGATGAATTTAGCCCGGTGACGCTCCTTGCTCTCCAGCACGGCTTCAAGGATCAACGCAACATCTTTCTGCGCATCAACGGTTTCCTGCGGATTCAGACAATTGTCACAACTGCCGCAGTTATCCCCAGGTAGTTCTTCTCCGAAATAATGCAGCAGGTATTTGCGTCGGCACATGCTGGTTTCAGCATAGCTCACCGTATCCTGCAATAACTGTTTACCGATCTCCTGTTCCGCAACGGGCTTGCCTTGTAGGAATTTCTCCAACTTCTCAATGTCCTTGTAAGAGTAGAAAGTTATGCATTTGCCTTCACCTCCGTCACGTCCACCACGACCGGTTTCCTGATAATAGCTCTCCAGACTTTTCGGGATATCATGGTGGATCACGAAACGGACATCGGGTTTATCAATACCCATTCCGAAGGCGATCGTAGCCACGATCACATCGGCATCCTCCATCAAGAACTTGTCCTGATGGCTTGCACGTTGATTCGCATCCAGACCAGCATGGTAGGGCAATGCCTTAATACCGTTCACGCATAACGTTTCAGCTACTTCCTCTACCTTCTTGCGGCTAAGGCAATAGATGATCCCGCTGCGGCCATCGTGTTGTTTCACGAATCGGGTGATCTCACGGGCCACATCGCGTTTAGGTCGTACCTCGTAATACAGGTTCGGCCTGTTGAAGGATGCTTTGTATGTTTTCGCGTTCGGAATATCCAGGTTCTTCAGGATATCCTCTTGCACTTTTTCGGTTGCAGTTGCCGTTAGTGCGATCACGGGTACACGCTTGATCTCATCGAATATGGTGCGTAACCGGCGGTATTCCGGGCGGAAATCATGGCCCCATTCGCTGATGCAATGTGCTTCGTCAATAGCAAAGAAGCTGATCTTGATCTCGGAAAGGAACTCAACGTTCTCCTTTTTCGTGAGAGACTCAGGTGCTACATACAGGATCTTGGTCCGTCCACTGCGGATATCCTCTTTCACTTTCAACGCTTCATTGCGTGTTAATGAACTGTTCAGGAAGTGCGCAACACCATCGTCAGAACTGAAACCACGCAGCGCATCCACCTGGTTCTTCATAAGCGCGATCAATGGACTTACAACGATCGCGGTGCCCTCGCTCATAAGGGCCGGTAATTGATAACAAAGGCTCTTGCCACCTCCGGTGGGCATTATTACGAACGTGTTCTCTCCTTGGAGGACGCTCTTAATTATGGCTTCTTGCTCTCCTTTGAACTTTGTGAACCCGAAGAATTGTTCCAATGCATCCTTTGGGGTAACTGCTACTTTGATCATGACGAATGGGACGGACGAAAATGGCTGGTTTTTATTTGAACGCTTAAAAGTAAGTCATGGAGCAGTTAAGTCCTACCATCTTTTTCATGAATTGTGAAACTCCTTTTGATTAGCTTAATGCGCAACCTGAACTATTGCACCGAATTCCGGGATCAAGCCATGGTTCAGTTGATAACTGCTCGTGGCAAGCTTAATTGCCAATATACCGCGGCTATCTTTGGCGCAACATTTTCCATTGGATTCCTTGGAGCAGCGCAGTGATATGACCTTTTTGGAGCACCTCGAGGAGCTCCGTTGGACCTTGGTGCGTTCGGTCATAGCGATCGTCGTATGCATGCTTGCGGCGTTCGTGGCGAAGGAACAGCTGTTCGATAATGTGGTGTTGGCGCCCAAGAACGCATCATTCATTACCTATCGCTTGATGTGTGCTTTGGGCCATAAGGTGGGGCTGGATGATGGCATGTGCGTTGGCGATCTCAAGTTCACCTTGCAGAACATAAGTATGAGCGGGCAGTTCTTCACGCACCTCATGGTCTCGTTCGTGGCCGGATTCATCATCGCGTTCCCATTCTTCCTATGGCAGATATGGCGCTTCCTTTCTCCAGGGCTGCACCCGAAGGAAAGGGCTTCACTACGCGGTGTTGTTCTCTTTGCGTCGGTCCTGTTCTTTGCTGGTGTGGCATTCGGATATTACGTCCTGGCGCCGCTGAGTCTGCAGTTCTTTGGTAGCTACCAAGTGAGTACTACTGTGCAGAATGCCGTAGCCTTGGATAGTTATATCGCCATGCTTACTTCGGTTACACTTTGGACCGGAGTTGCTTTCGAATTGCCCCTTGTGGTGCTTTTTCTTACCCGGATAGGCTTGGTTACACCTTCGGTGCTTCGCACATACCGTAAGCATGCATTCGTGATCGTACTGGTACTCGCCGCCGTCCTTACACCTCCGGATGTTGTTAGTCAATTGATCGTATCCGGACCGTTGATGTTGTTATATGAAGGTGGGATCATGCTCTCCGCACGCGCTTTGAGACAGATGAAAAGGAACGAGCGCAAGGCCATCGAAGTAGGTACACCTGGTGCTTGAGGATGAAGGTTCGAGATGGGTTGATACGGTGGTGCCTTATAGGATCCTTCTGCTTTTCGCAGATCCTGATCTTCGCGCAAACAACGAAGGTGGCCGGCTTGATAACAGATGCGGCAACCGGTGAAACGCTTCCATTCGTCAACGTCGCATTCATTGATAGTAAGATCAGTACGGTTACGGATCTCGATGGCAATTATGTTCTGGATACATACTACGCCACGGATTCGTTGCGAGCAATTGCGGTGGGATATGTTCCGGTTACCTATGCGGTGAAGAAGGATCGTGAACAGGTGATCGACATCAAGATGAATGCGGGAGTGGAATTAACTGCCGTCGTGATCCGCCCACCGGACGAGAACCCTGCGTTTCCGATCCTACGTAGAGTGGTACAACACAAACCCGTGAACAACCGGGAAAAGTTGGAAGCCTATGAGTATGATGCTTACAACAAAGTGGAATTCGATATCAATAACATTACGGAGAAGTTCACACAGAAGAAACTATTCAAGCATTTCGCATTCATCTTCGATAACATTGATAGTACGGATGCGAAACCCTACTTGCCGATCTTTATGACGGAAACACTTTCCGAAGTGTACTACCGCCAAAAACCTAAAACACAGAAAGAATACATCCGCGGTACCAAAGTGAGTGGTATCGAGAACGAAAGCGTTTCACAGTTCTTGGGTGATATGTACCAGAATGTGAACATCTACGAGAATTTCCTGGTGATCTTTGGTAAGAACTTCATCAGTCCTATTGCCGATGGTGGCCGTGGCTATTACGATTACTACCTGACCGACAGCGCTTATTACGATAAATTCTGGTGTTACAAGATCGAGTTCAAACCCAAACGGGTACAGGAACTTGCCTTCAAAGGCACGATGTGGATCAACGATACCACATACGCTGTAAAACATGTCGAAGCGGGTATTGCAGAGGATGCCAATCTCAATTTCGTCCAAGCATTCCGGGTCGTTCAGGAGTATGACCAAGTGCAGAACGAAGTATGGATGCTGACCCGTGACGAACTCGTTGTGGACCTGAACGTAGTGAACGATAAATTGCTGAAGGACGATAAACCTGTTCAAGGGTTCTATGGCCGACGTACAGCGACCTATCGGGACTTTTCGATCAACAAGCCACGCGAGCCGGAATTCTATGAAGGTGTGGATCAGGTCATAGTTGAACTCGATCCGCTGAGCCTAGGAGCGGATTATTGGGATACGAACCGCCATATCCAATTGACGGCCAAAGAGGATGCGATCTACAAAATGGTGGATACCATGAAAACCATTCCACGGTTCCGTACTTACGTGGATCTGATCTCCACGTTGGTGACCGGTTATTACGTGAAGGGCAAAGTGGAAATTGGTCCCTATTCCTCCATCTTCAGTTTCAATCAGGTCGAAGGTCCCCGATTAAGATTGGGTCTGCGTACGAGCAACACCTTCAGCACGTGGGTGGAGTTCGAGGGATTCACGGCATATGGGTTCAAGGATGAACGATTCAAATACGGATTGGCCACGCGCGGCTTCATCAGCAAACAACCGCGTCTGCTTTATAGAGCTTCTTATAAACACGATGTGGAACAATTGGGTGCTGGTACCAATGCGTTCGTTACCAATAATTTGCTCGGTAGTGTTTTCCGAAGAGGACCCAACAACAAGCTGACCGATGTTGAGGAATGGATGATCGGGCTGGAGCGTGAATGGTTCAGCGGGTTCTCCAATGAGGTCCGATTCCGCTTTCGCACCCTTCAAGCCTTGGGGTCTTTGTCCTATGAACACCCCGTATTTGACCCGTTGTTCTCGGTTGAGACCGTTGGAAGTTTGCGATCCGCTGAGGTCAGCTTCAATACCCACTTCGCGTACAAGGAAAAATTCGTGAGCGGTGAGTTCGATCGTATCTCGGTAGGATACAATAAATTCCCAACTCTGGAAATGCACCTTGCCTATGGTATTCCGGGGTTCCTTGAAAGTGATTATGAATACACCAAGATCATTGGGCGCATATACAAGCGTTGGCAGTTAGGTACGCTCGGATGGTCGCGTACAACCCTGGAAGGTGGCCGCGTCTATGGCAAATTGCCGTACCCTTTGCTGATCATTCATATCGGGAACGAAACGTGGTATTACAACGATGCCGCGTTCAATACCATGAATTTCTTTGAATTCCTGAGCGATCGGTATATTCAATTGTTCGCAGAACATCACTTCGATGGATTGTTCTTCAATCGGATACCCTTATTGCGCAGATTGAAATTCCGCGAGGTCGTTACCTTCAAAGCCGTAGCGGGCGACCTGGACCCAAAGCATTCGGAAGAACTTCTTCTTCTCCCTGGAATGTATACGCTGAGCAACGGACCGTTCATGGAAGCCAGTGCTGGAATAGAGAATATTCTCAAGGTCCTGCGGGTGGATGTGGTATGGCGATTGCGGTACAATGACCACCCGAACACGGCGCCTTTTGCGATCAGGGGTAAATTCGTATTCAATTTCTAATGCTAAGGGCAGAAAACTTGATCAAGCGCTACAAGCGCAGGACCGTTGTCAACGGCGTAAGTATTGAAGTGGATCAAGGAGAGATCGTTGGGCTGCTTGGACCCAACGGTGCTGGCAAGACCACCAGTTTCTATATGATCGTTGGGTTGATCAAACCCAATGAAGGAAATGTGTTCCTGGACGACCAGGAGATCACCGATCTGGCGATGTACCGACGCGCAAAAAAAGGGATCGGCTACTTACCACAGGAAGCAAGCGTGTTCCGCAAATTATCCGTGGAGGACAACATCAAGGCGATCCTGGAAATGACACGAATGTCCAAGCAGGAGCAGGAGGCAAAGTTGGAATCACTACTTGATGAGTTCAGTCTGCAACACGTCCGCAAGAACATGGGTGATGTGCTGAGCGGGGGAGAACGTCGACGTACGGAAATTGCCCGCGCCCTTGCCACGGAGCCGCGTTTCATTCTGCTGGATGAACCTTTCGCAGGAGTTGACCCGATCGCAGTGGAGGACATTCAGGCCATCGTAGCAAAGTTGAAAGAGAAGAACATCGGGATCCTGATCACCGATCATAACGTGCAGGAGACCTTAAGCATTACCGATCGCGCATACTTGCTTTTCGAAGGCAAGATCCTCAAACAAGGAACAGCAGAGGAACTCGCTGCCGACGAAACCGTGCGGAGAGTTTATCTGGGTAAGAACTTCGAACTGCGTAGGGCGAAGTTGTAGGGTCAATTCAATTCCTCAACGGAGAAACTGTACTTCTCCATGACCTTGTTCGCCAGCAACTTCTGGCACGCTTCCTCCACTTTCGCAGTGGCCGCTTTTTTATCCTTGGCCTCCACATTCAAGGTAATGTGCTTCCCAATTCGAACACCGGTAATTTCTTCAAGACCTAGATTCTGCATGGTCCCGCTTACAGCTTTTCCCTGCGGGTCCAATAAGTTGTCGTGTGGCATTACATCGATGGAGGCGCGGAAGGTTTTCATTAGGATAGGTACTGCTGGATAATGTTGAATTCGGTGTGTTGATGCTTGTTAAGCGTTAAAGAGCTTACCCCATAACGGGCTTAACACGTACAAAAGTAAAACCATTGGAACAGCTTGCATTCCGAATAAGGCAATTAGGAGGATACCTATGCCTAATAGGATGTAGATCACTTGATTACCCTGCCATCCGTAATGCTTGAATTTTAGCCCAGGGAGCTGAAGCTCGGAAAGCATGAGTCCGCCCATGATCAGCGCTATGATCATTAGATAAGGACTGTACAATAGGAGAAGTAGGAAGGACTTTAGCAAACCCCCGAACGGGGCCACAAGCCCTCCAGAACCCGTGATCGCTAGCGGTAAACTTGCCCAGAATAGACCATTGGCCGGTGTTGCCAACCCGAGAAAACCATGCGTCTGGCGCGTATCCACATTGAATTTGGCAAGTCTCCAAGCCGATGCGACAACCAGTATCAATACAGTTATTCCCGTTAGAGCGAATAGCTGGTTGGCATCCTCCAACTTACCGCCCACATTCACGGGGCCTTCGAAAGACACGGCCATGATGGATAGGAACTGCATGGGTTCAGCTAATGGCATAAGGACCATGAACCAAATGATCATGGCCGGCGCTACGCCAAAGGTCACCAGGTCGGCCAAACTGTCCAATTGGGCACCGAGAGCACTACCGCCGCCAGTGGCCCGAGCAGCAAAGCCGTCCAGCACATCGAAGAATGCACCGGCGAATACCAACCAACACGCCATTGTTAGCTGTCCTTGTGAAGCCAAGAGTATGGATGCGACCCCACAACATAGGTTCGCACTCGTCAATAGGTCAGGTAGTTTAGGCAAACGGAGCATATTTTTGTATCGCCGAGGACCATAAGATCCAGCGGCGCGTCGAAGTTGAGTAATTTAGGACAATATCGGAGGCCACCCTCAGTTAATATGTGCGTCTACTAGAAGATAAATAGAATGAGTTCGATCACCATCGCACATCGCGTATCATTATTTATTGTGGCCTTTGTGGCCCTTTTCGGCGTTTCATTCGCACAATCGGATGCGCCAAAATACAGCAACGAATTCCTTGCAATTGGTGTAGGAGCCAGGGCCTTGGGTATGGGCAATGCCTACACTGCGGCGGTCAATGATGTTACCAGTGGTTACTGGAATCCGGCAGGGCTTACCGGTGTGAACAGCGACCTCCAAGTGGGTGCGATGCACAGTGAATATTTTGCGGGTATTGCCAAGTACGATTACATCGGTCTGGCGAAACCGATCGATTCCGTAAGTACGATCGGATTCACGTTCGTCCGTTTCGGTATCGATAATATACCCAATACCATCGACCTGTTCGATCCGTCCGGGAACATCGATTACGATCGCATTACTTCCTTTAGCTCCTCGGACCATGCGTTCATACTGACCTATGCGCGCAAGCTGCGTACTCCGGGTCTGCAAGTAGGAGGTAATGTGAAAGTGATCTATCGCCGCGTTGGTGAATTCGGCAAGGCTTGGGGTTTCGGCTTGGATGCTGCCTTGCAATATCAACGTAACCAATGGCGGTTTGCTGCGGTTGCCCGTGATGTTACCAGCACCTTCAACGCGTGGAGCTATACGTTGGATCAGCGCACAATTGAAGTCTTTGCGCAGACCGGAAATGAAATTCCGGTGAACTCCGTAGAGGTTACGCTCCCAAGACTGATGCTTGGTGTGGCACGCCAATTCAAGATCGGTAGCAAGTTCAATATTCTGGCCGCCATCGATCTGGAGAATACATTCGATGGTAAACGGAACACATTGATCCAGTCCAGCACCTTCAGTTCAGATCCACGGGTTGGTCTTGAATTCGGATACGCCAACGTGGTTTTTGTGCGCACCGGTGTCAGTTACTTCCAATACATCACGGATATCAACGATAAGCGAACATTGAATGTGCAGCCGAACATTGGTCTGGGGTTGAAGATCAAGAGCGTGTCGCTTGACTATGCACTTACCGATATCGGCGATAACAGTGTAGCATTGTATTCCAATATCTTTTCGCTTCGGTTCGATCTGTACAAGAAAGCCAGCCAATGAGAAGAACGTTACTGTTCGTTATTCTTCTATCCAGCGCATTACATAGCGCAGCCCAGGTTCCTCCAGGAAACCAATGGATAGACTATAGCTTACAGTATTGGAAGTTCAGTATCGTGGCGGATGGCCTCTATCGAATTGATTCCACTGCACTCGCTGATGCAGGGTTTCCAATAACAACGATCGACCCACAGGAGCTCATGGTCTTTGGGCGCGAGCAACAAGTGCCCATTTATATCGAAGATGGTGGTGATGGCGTGTTGAACGGTGCGGATTTCATTGAATTCCAAGCCAAGAAGAACGATGGATGGCTGGATGCGCAGCTTTATGCACAACCTTCATTTCAGCCAAACCCGTATTACAGCCTGTATAACGATACGATCAACTACTTCATTACGTGGAGCGCAACAGCTCAGAAGGAAAGGGTAGTGCCGTATGTGAATACGGACTTTGCTGGTCATACGCCACGTCCTTGGTATTGGGGAGAGACGATCAGTTCCTTGACCGGCATTTATAGGATGGGTTACAACCAGCCCAATGGTGTTGCGGTTACCAGCGGTTTTTATGTTGAAGGTGAAGGCAGGTTACACCAAGCTGCGATCACATCCAATTCGCCTAACGGAGCTTCGCAACCGCATACCATACTAACACCACGTGCTTATCAAGGACCCGATGCGCCGGATGCTCGTGTTTCCACAGCCGTGGCTTCGCTGAATTATCAAACTGCAAATAATTTATTGGATCATCATTCCGTGATCAGTTACGGACCGGCACCAGGAACCGAAATGGTCGACTCCATATTCAATGGTGTGCATACGATAAAGGCCGATTTCGATGTGCCGGCTTCTGCTCTGGGTGCGAACCTCGTGATCAATTACAAGGTGCCGCATGATCTATACATGCTCGGCTTCCTTTCAGATTCCAATTACACGGATTACCAGGACGTCTCGAATACGCGCATCCGCTATGCCAAGGAGATGCACATGTATGCACAAGGATCAATGAACATGTGGATCCCGCAAGATCCAAGCGACCCGATCGCACGTGTTGATTTCACGAACTTTTCTGGCCAACCGATCATGTATGCGTACGGTGATTCGGTGCGTCGTGTAATTCCAACACTTAATCTTTCCACGCGGCAGGCCCTTTTCCCTACGGACCCATCCGGGAATGATACCTACGTTTTTCTGCATCGGGTACCCGTTATACCCGTTGGTACGATCAAGCAGGCAGGACAGAATGGATACTTTACCGACTTCAGCGCTGTGCAGGAAGATTCCGCCCAATTGATCGTTACGCACAGCACCTTGATGCAAGGCGCGACGGCCTATGCGAACTACAGGGAGAACATGGCACCCGATGGAAGTCGGTACAACGTGGTCATTGCGGACGTTGATGAATTGTACGATCAGTTCGGTGGTGGCATACCCAAGCATGCAATTGCGATACGTAAGTATTGCAAGTTTGCCTATGACACATGGGATACGCACCCTAAAGCATTGTTGCTCATTGGTAAATCCGTGCAGACGGCATTCATCAATAATTACGATGTCGGTTATCGACCGGATGCGCAAGGAGCCTATGCACGTTGCCTGGTTCCCTCATACGGTTACCCAAGCAGTGATGTATGCTTTACGTTGGCCATTGGCCCGGACCCGAACAGGTTGGCTTTCCCCGTGGGGCGCATAAGTGCGTATACGGATAACGACGTTTACGCTTACCGTGATAAAGTGAGTGCCATGGAGAATCAACCGCCAGCTCCATGGATGAAGAACATCTTGCATTTCAGAGGCGGTACAACTCCTGGTGAGTCAGCGACGTTCGCATACATTTTGCAGAACCTCGAAAACATCGCTGTTGACACTTGTTTCGGCGGAGTGGTAACAGATTTTGTGAAATCCAGCTCTGATGTATTTGAACAAGCATCTGCAGATTCGGTGAAACATTTCATCGAGGATGAAGGCGTAACGCTGATGACGTTCTTATCGCATGCCTACGGTGAGAATTTCGAAGTGACCATTGATAATCCGGCGAATTATGATTGGAACGGAAAGCACCCTGCTGTTCTCGGCCTTTCTTGTTATATCGGTAATATTCACCTGAACTCCAATTTGAGTGCAGCGGAGAAATGGGTACTCATGCCGGCCAAAGGCCCCATTGCGTTCATGAGCACTGTGATCAGTGGCTATCCTGTTGCACTTTCGCCATATGCACTAAGTTGGTATGAGAGCTTCAGCAGGTTGAATTACGGCGGCACCATCGGAGACCACATGGCATTTGCCCTTAATCGACAATTGCTCAGCTCAACGGATGTGATCTCTGTTAGTAACGCACATGCCTTTACGTTGTCAGGCGACCCGCTCATACGCTTGAATTCACCGTTGCTCCCGGATTATTCAGTTTCTGCACAGGACATCTATTTCGACCCGGACCCGGTTACCGCGGATGCTGATACGTTCTTGGTAAAAGCCGTTGTTCGCAATATCGGTAAAGCAACGAATGCATCGTTCAACGTAGCACTGGATCGGGATAATCCAGGACTTGGCGCCATAACGCAAACAGAGAATACCACATTGTCGAGCGTGTACAATACGGATACCGCATACTTCCATGTGGCAACTCAAGTATTCAGCGGAGGAGCCGGTGTGAATCAATTGACCGTTCGCGCTGACCTGGATCCGGATGTTGTTCCAGAATTGGATGACCTAGGAAATAACGTCACATCAACTTCATTGTTCATCACATCCGGAGATCTGGTCCCAGTATATCCCTATGCCTACGCCATCGTTCCGGATGCTGCGCCAATTCTGAAAGCAAGTACGGGTGATCCTTTAGCACCTCCACGTATTTATTTGTTCGAGATCGATACGACCGACTTGTTCAACAGCCCAATTCGCGAGGCTACAACGTTAACAGCGCCGGGCGGAGTAGTGAATTGGCAGCCTCAGGCCATTTATAACATCAATACGATCCAGGACAGTACCGTGTTCTTCTGGCGGTGTACCATTGATAGCACTGGGAATGGTGGGTACAACTGGTATGAGCGTTCGTTCCAGTACATCGAAGGAAAGAGCGGCTGGGGACAAGCCCACTATTTCCAGTTCAAGAATGATCATTTCAACGGCGTTGTTTATGATCGACCGCAACGCGATTTCGACTTCTTTACTGGTGCAAGACATGTGCGTGCTTCCGTACGGGATAGCATCTCTGATAACAATACGGGTTGGTACAAGGATAATGTTACGCAGGAATATAATAACGGTTGTCAAGTTCCAACTGCTTGGATGGTGGCGATCATCGACCCTATCACATTCGAACCTTGGGAAACCTTCTGGACCGCATCGGATGGAACCCAATACAATGCCGACCATCAGTTCGGAAATATGAATAACAATACCGCTTGTAGAGACCGGCCTGAAAAAGTGTTCAGCTACAACACAACAATACCTGCACAGATGGTCGCAATGCAGGATCTGTTGGAGAACCAGATACCCTTAGGTCATCACGTACTTATGTATACGTGGCGATACATGGATCAAGATGGTATGCAGACCAACAACCCAGGATTGATGCCCGCGATCGAGAACCTGAGCGGTGGTAATATGAGTTTCGCAAGTATGTATGACAGCGCTGCTTATATATTATACGTGCAGAAAGGTTTTCCAGCAACGTTCCAGGATACGCTGGCACCAGCGATATTTCCGCAGCCCGGCAATACAAGTGAGGATGGTGTGATCGACCTTTCCGTATACATTACCGGACAGTGGAACCTTGGTTCTATTTCCTCCGTAATTGCAGGTCCTGCAAGCGCGTGGCATGCACTTTATTGGAACGAGGTGCCCGTAAGCCCAACGGATAGTACGACGATCTCACTCATCGGTGTTAGAGAAGACCTCTTGACCCAGGATACGCTGATGACGATGCCTTCTGTTTGGGATTCAGTCCCTGATCTCAGTTCCGTGGATGCAGGAATGTATCCGTATTTGAAGATCTCCGGCAGTTATCACGATTTGGGTGCGTTGGTTCCGAAACCAGCACAACAAGAGCGTTGGCAACTGCTCAGTTCCCAAGCACCGGAATGCGCGATCGATCCTCCGGTAGGTTATGTGAACGGATTGGATGATCTGTTCGAGGGACAGAACGCTTCGCTCGCTATTGCGGTCCATAATATCGGCGAAGTGGATATGGACAGTTTATTGATGACCGCTTGGGTGATCGATAGGAATAACATAAGGCGGCGCGTGCATTACAAGTACAATGCGCCTTTATTGGTAGGTGGTATACTGATGGATACCATCGTATTCTCCACGTTGGGATTTGGTGGCCCAAATACCATTATCATCGAAGCCAACCCGGAGGACACGCTGACCAGTGTTTATGATCAGTTGGAACAGACGCACATCAACAACATTGCGCAACTGCGGTTCAACATAGAGATGGATATCGAGAACCCGTTGTTGGATGTGACCTTTGATGGGATCCATATCCTTGATGGCGATATCGTTTCCGCGAAACCGGAGATCTATATCACGCTTGATGATGAGAATCCGGTCCTGTTAATGAATAACGTGACCGATACGACTTTGTTCCAGGTCTTCATGAAAACGCCGAATGGGAATGAGGAACGATTGTATTTCAGAGCGAATGGAATGGATCAGCTCCTGTTTGAACCTTCCACGGGATCAAATAACATTTGTCACATTCGCCATTTCGGGAATTTCGAGATCGATGGCACGTATGAACTCCGTGTGCGCGCCAGAGATCTGAGCAACAACAATTCCGGCGATAAGGATCTGATGATCAGTTTCGAGGTGATCAATAAACCGACCATCACGGAAACGCTGAATTACCCGAACCCCTTCACCACAAGTACACGCTTCGTATTCACGGTCACCGGCTCTCAACCGCCAACGAACATGAAGATCCAGATCATGACCGTAACGGGTAGGGTCGTGCGCGAGATCAAAATGCACGAACTCGGACCAATACACGTTGGCCGGAACATCACGGAATACGCATGGGATGGTACCGACGAGTTCGGTGACAAGCTTGCGCGCGGTGTGTATATCTACCGTGTGATCTCGCAACTGAACGGACAAGAGATCGAATACCGGGAGACCGGTGCCAGTGACTACTTCAAGAAGGGTTTCGGCAAGATGTACAAATTGTAATGGCCAAAGGATGGAGATAACCCGTGCCCGTGTTGCGGCATGGGCTGCGGGATCCGGACTTCTATGGTCATTGGCTTGGCCCTATGTTGGTGGTTTTACGTGGGTCGCATTTTTTGCATGGTTACCACTGCTTCACGCCGAACGATTGCATTCGCAACGCACCGCGAACAAGGCACGATCGTTCTTCCCTTATGTCTGGATCGCAACGCTGATCTGGAATGGACTAGGTGCTTGGTGGTTCTACAATGTTAGCGAACCGCTGGATACACGCCTGGTAAGTGGCACCGCACCGCTGGTCGTGAATTCATTGTTGATGACCATCCCGTGGTGGCTGAAGCGTGTCGTGAACAAACGGTTCGGAATGCAATGGGCTACTTGGGCATTCATCGTATTCTGGATCGCATTCGAACGGCTGCATCACGGCTGGGACCTTCAATGGCCATGGTTCTCCATTGGCAATGTCTTCGGCACACAACCTGCGTGGGTCCAGTGGTATGAGATCACTGGAATGTTGGGTGGAACACTTTGGGTACTACTGGTCACACTGATCCTTGATCAGGCAATTGTTGCGTGGCTCGGAAATGCTCCTCGAAAAAGGATCCTTGCGAACGTTTCATTTGTTGTAGCTCTGGTTGCCATCCCGCTGTCGATCTCATTAGCGCGGTTCTACACGTATCAGCAAGAAGGTTCAACTGCGGAAGTGGTTGTCGTGCAACCGAACATCGATCCGTACAACGAAAAATTCGGTGGGGTGGATGCGCTCATTCAATTGGACCGGATGCTATCCTTGGCAAAGATGATGATCACCGATAGCACGCGGTTGGTCCTGTTGCCCGAGACCGCCTTGCAAGAGAACGCAACCGTGGATGGCAGTTCCGGAACACAACAATTCCTGGGACTTTGGGAGAATGACCTGGCCGCTTCCAAAAGCGTACAGCGCATAAAAAAGTTCCAAGCAGAGTTTCCACACGTATCCATTCTGGCGGGCATGAACAGTGATAGCCTCTATCCCGCAACAGGACCACGACCCATGGCTGCAAGACCGCTGTACAGAGATATACCTCCGGGGATGGAAGCCGAACAACGATGGTATGTTGCATATAATGCTGCGTTATGGGTTCCTGCGAAAGGCCCCATCGAAAGCTACCATAAATCCAAACTGGTAGCTGGTGTAGAACAACTCCCGTTCGAGAACGTTCTCGGACCTATCGGTGCGCTAGTAGTTGATCTTGGCGGCACCACAGGGTCGCTTGGGAAACAGAAGATCCGCTCGGTCCTGAAGGATGGAAATTCTAACCTTCGTGTGATTCCAGCGATCTGTTACGAGTCCGAATTCGGAGAACACATTGCAGCGCACGTGCGCAATGGTGGGAATCTGCTTGCGGTAATTACCAATGATGGTTGGTGGGGTGATTCACCTGGCTACAAGCAACACATCACCTTCGCGACCATCCGTGCCATTGAAATGCGCAGGGATGTTGCACGTTCCGCAAATACAGGCATCTCCTGCTTTAGCGATCAACGCGGCGTGTTGCGCGATCACACGGATTGGTGGGTGCCCACCGTGATCCGATCCACTGTCAACTTGAACGAAAAGATCACCTTCTATGCTGCCCACGGAGATCTCATCGGATTGGTAGCGATGTTCTTTGCAGCCGGGTTCTTTGTGGCGTTGGTGGTGAAACGGTTTATGCCTTAGATCTGAAAGTGGCACAGAATGAATGGCTATCACGTTCCATTCCATTTCGCCCTAACTTTACCGATACAACTGGCTCGTCATGAATATCGCAACTACCAAACTGGAACTAGTGCAACAACTGTTATCCATTGCAGACGAGAAGACGCTTCGCAAGGTGGCCAACTTCTTTAAAAAGGAGGTGCCGGTCGTTGCTGAGGAGGATGATATCACCGATGAGGAATATGCAGAATTCGAAGAAATGCGGTCTAAACGTGATACCGGAGAGGTGAAGTTCCTCACGGAAAAGGAGGCGAAGGAAGAGATTGCCCGATTGATCGCTGCTGAGCGTAAATGAACTACGACCTAGAAGTTTCACCTAGTGTTATTAAGGAAGTAACAAGGATCTATTTCGATTGCGAAGGAATCAGATCGGGTTCAGGAATGCGCTTCTTGAAGGAGTTGGATGCATGCTATAAAAGTATCTGTGCGAACCCTTTTGGTTGTCAAGTGCGAAAATCACCTTATCGCTATGTGTTTTTATATAAGCTGAAGTACCGTGTGGTCTATGACATTAAGGGTCAAACCGTTTTGGTTTTCCAAGTTCGCCACACCAGTCGAAAACCAAGCAAGAAATTCGGACCTTAGATAAGCCGATGCAAGGTGAAGGTTATCTTGCAGGTGATCTGAAAAGTGATGACATACCTATCAATTGCGCTTTCAAGCCACAGGGTCGTCCGCCAAAGTGCGGACAGACCCTGCAGCGATTTAGGTACTAATCCGCTTCTTAGCCTAGTTACTACGGTCATGCCTAGAAGCAGAATACTTAAGCACCTATTGCCTTTGCCATGACCGAAGTGGTAGATACCATCCGTGGGATACTGACCGATACAAGCAATCGAATGCAGCACATCCGCAGCATTCAATTTCTTGCGTGGAATACACCTGATGAAATTCCAGAGAAATACGCCGAAGTGGTTCAAGAACTGGCGGTGGACTTGGACTACTACGAACCAGATGTGCAACTGAGGTCTGAGGCTCCAGAGTACTATGACGACGCTGAATTGGAGCGTCGAGTTATGCAGGCATTGGAGTTGTTTTCAACCACCGCCGATCCATGAAAAACCTCCGTTTGGTCTATCGGCTGCTCCTTGATTTGAGCTGGGATGAGGGGGCGTAGCTGCTAACTTGAAGCCTGAATCAGCATTAGATTCGCCGCATAGCATCCGGCCTTAGCGCACCAACGGAACCCTTCGTGACATCACCCCGTTCTGTCCATCGAACCGTACAACGTAGATACCGCTGTTCAGTGAACTTTTCGGGATCTTGATCGTGCTCAACCCTTCCGGGAACGCAACCGTGTTCTGCTCCCAAACCATTTTTCCGCTTGCATCGAATAACCGAATGACCTGATTCTGATCATGCGCCATAGTAACAAGAACATTCAGGTTCAAGCCATCGTCCCAGCTATTGATGATCGCTGTCTCGCCACTACCTGAACAAGAAGTCGTTCTTACATCACTCACCTTCTCGTCTCCGTTCGTGTCGGTCTGGCGTAGTCTGTAGAACGCATTGCTTGGTGGAGCCTGATCAACGAAGCTGTATTCGATCACTTGAAGACTCGTGCCCGCTCCAGCCACTTGTCCCAACGAAATATACTGTTCGCCATCAGTACTTCGTTCGATGGTGAAGAAATCGTTATCTCGTTCACTGGCGGTCGTCCACGAAACGGTTACGGTATTCGCATCACATTGAGCATCGAAACGGATCAGTTCAACGGGAAGCGGGTTTAGAATGTCAGAAAGTGTCCAGGATCTGAACAAGTCGCCTGGAGGAACCACAGCATTGGTTACGGTACCTAATGCCCAAGCTCCAACACCGGGTGCAAAGTCGCCCCATTTATTTACACCGGAATTGAATCTTTGCGCTCCCAACGGAATTCCAGCGATCAAGTTCCCGGCTTGAATATCTTCGGTAGGGCTATACGTGAAACCCAAGGTCAGGTTGGGATTACCGGTGAACGCATAACCAAAAACATTCACATCAACGATCCAGAACCGGTCCACAACATGGCGCGACTCATTCGTGGCAATTGGCGTCAAAGCAGTGCCGGTCTGCCAGTTGTTCATATGCGTAACATCACTCGGTCGGTAGGAGTTATTATCCCAAGTGGCCGCACCAACAGTGTGGTTGTACGTGGCGAAAACGATTGAAGAGGTTGCTGTGCCGGTACCGCTTCCGGTTACTGCACAGGTGAAGGGGATCTTAGTTCCAAGCGCCGAAGCATAAGGAATTACGTACGTGTTACCCGCCGCTGCGTTACCTACGTTCCAGCGGATCCGATCATTCTCGGCCTCGCTAATGATCATTCCTCCCGTACCCATGGTCGTTATCGCATCCTGTGCGGGATTCTGAATAACCAGCCATGCTCCATTATCGATCACCACTCGAACATCGTTGTTCAGGAACAATCTTCCTTGTGCATTCATAAGAGCAGGACAGAGACTTAGTATTACACATGCCATGAGCGGCAATGCCCAATTCAGTGATGGGCATATGCTTTCAGATGGAATTAGCTGGTCTTTGTATTTCATGAGCGGGTCATAGTATAGACGTAGAAACCCCGAAAAAGTGGCCTGAGATCATTGAGGAATAATCCCAAACCAATAATAAAGATAGCATAAGGATCTGTTACGAACTACGATCAAGGTCTGATTTATCTCAAATTATGCCACTTCCCGATAACTTGGCCCCTTGAATGCGTCGCACAATTGCCTTGAATGTCGACCCGGTGATCGACTTTTCCGCTCTACGTCAGTATCAACGGTTCATGTTCCGAAATGTAGGCGATGAGCGGCGCTGGGTCCTAGGTATTGATGAACTGAGCGCTATTGAAAGCCCGGATCTTGCTAAAAATAAGGCCATTCAGGAATGGGTATTCGGGTTCCTGAGCTACGAAATGAAGAATTCGTTGGAAGGCCTTCACTCCCGATCGAAGGATGAACTGGGTTACCCAACGAGCTATTGGTTCGTGCCCCGTTTCGTGTTCGAGATGAATGATAAGGGATGTGTGTTGCATGTGCACGGATCGGATGAAAGTGCAGGTAGGGAGCTTGCCAACGTGCTGTTCCGGAATGACTCCGAAGTTCAGGGTGGGCGGGTCAGGAAGTGGATCTCACGTACCCCGCGAACGAATTATATCGACGCCGTGAATGCATTATTGAAGTACATCCGCCGCGGAGATATCTACGAAGTGAATTACTGTACCTCGCGGCACGCGGAAGTTGATGCTGATTGGGATCCGTTCAATGCATTCATACACTTGTTCTCAAGAACGAATGCAGAACATGCTGGATTCTTGCGAATAGGCGAGCGGTTTGCTTTATGTGCAAGTCCAGAGCGATTCTTAGCATTCAAGGGAGACCAAGTAATGGCACAACCGATGAAGGGCACACGGGCAAGGAGCGGTAGCGCTGTTGAAGATGAACGGATCGCGATCGAGTTGGCCAAGGACCCAAAGGAACGTGCAGAGAACATAATGGCGCTGGATGTAATGCGCAATGACCTTTCGCGTATTGCAAAGCGCCGGTCAGTGATCGTGGACGAACTTTGTGCGGTGCGTCCGCATGGGAAAGTATTTCAAATGACAAGCACCGTTAGGGCTGAATTGAAGGAAGGAATTACGCCTTATGATGCGGTTCTAGCTTCATTCCCAATGGCAAGCATGACTGGTGCACCGAAGTACCGTTCAATGCAATTGATCGATGAACTGGAGGATCAGTGTCGTGGACTTTTCAGTGGAACAATGGGGTTTTTCGCGCCGGATGGAACCGCAGACCTTAATGTCGTTATCCGCACCTTATTCTTCAATGCGGCTCAACACATGGTGACCCTAGTAACAGGAGGAGCGCTTACAGCAAATTGTGATCCTGAAAAGGAATGGGATGAGTGTGAGCTGAAAGCGCGTTCCGTCCTTGATGCTTTGCAATGATCGCTAGCGTAGAACGATCTATCGCTTCGCAGGAATTGGCGTTGCCCGGCCAGCCCATGTGGGTAGCCGTAAGCGGAGGGGTGGATAGCATGGTGTTGTTGGATGCACTCCGGAAGCTTGGCCACGTTTGTCATGTAGCGCATGTGGATCATGGTCTACGTGGTGCGGAAAGTGCTGCGGATCTTCACTTCGTCGAAGCGCATTGTAAGGCAAAGCATATCCCATTCAGTTCAACTCGTGTGGATCTTTCAGAGCTCATAAGCCAAGGACGGTCCGTGCAGATGGCCGCTCGGGAACTGCGTTATGAGTGGTTCAATTCACTTGTGGATCTAGGGCCATCGGTTCTGGCAACCGCACATCATGCGGATGACGCTGTGGAAACACTGCTAATGGATATGATGCAAGGCATTGGCCCATCCAGGTGGGGCTCCATTCCTCCGCGCAACGGTCCATTCGTACGGCCACTATTGCAGATCTCACGCAAGGAGATCCTGGAATACGCGGAGAAATACCATATTGCCTTTCGTGAGGACCGCTCAAATACCGACCCGAAATACTTGCGCAATCGTGTTCGACATGAGGTGTTGCCTTTGTTGGAGGAGGTAAGACCAGGAACCAGAATTGTTATGCAACGCAATGTTCAGCTTTTGCGAGAAATGACCGTTGTTCTTGGATCACGGTTGAATGAAGCGATGATGTCGTTGATCCCGGATAGCCATGGAGCATTGCGCGTACCATTCGAACTGCTCCGGACTTCGCATATGCCAGGCTTGATCCTTCATCGTCTTCTACGGGACAAAGGGTATCATCCAGATCGCATCGCGGATATCCTTTCGGCCATCGAAACGGGTAATACGGGTGCGCATTTCATGGATGGTGGCTATACCGTTGTAGTTGATCGGGATGAGTTGATCATGGAAAAGGTTCAGCCAACACCACCGGAATTCAGGATCGGTTCCATGGATGATCTGAATGGATCGTTGCCGATCTCTGTTTCAATTGTGGATGCGAAGGATATGGACTTAGACCAGGGAAATAGCGTCGCATGGCTGGATGCCGTCAACGTACCATTTCCATGGACCCTTCGCCCATGGAAACCTGGCGATCGTATGAACCCCATAGGCCTTGGTGGTTCCAAGTTGGTGAGCGATCTATTGATCGATCAGAAGACCCCTAGAAATGTTAAAGAACGGACCTATGTTCTTGTTGCGCGAGAGCGGATCGTATGGTTATGTGGGCATCGTATTGCGGAAGGATCACAAGGATCGGACTTTTCGGATAAAGTGCTCCGAATAACGTGGAAAGGAATTTGATCCCGATAGTGTCGAACGGGCTGTGGATCGCCTATCTTAAGGCCACAATTCCAACCAACATGCTTTTCCCGAATGCTAAATTGATCGCTAAGGAATTGATATCTTCCTTGCGCTTTCCAAAGCAACCGCTCTCCCTTACGGATGAGGAGCGTAATGCAAATTATTCCAGTATGCAGCGTGCTACCCGTTTAGGGAATGCGGAGCATGGAAAATGCCGCATAGTTTTCGAGGATGATGAAGGTATGAAGGCGGTAGAAACCACCATCTGGACCTTCGATCCGGACAATATCGTCCTGAAATACGGTATGTCCATTCCGATCGCAAGGGTGCTTAGTGTGTACATCCCTTAGGAAATTCCTGTCCTTAGGAAAACAAGGATCTTCTGAAGCCCTTGGAGTCTCTTCCAACGGAATGGGCTATTTTTGTTGTACCTAACATGATGTACTTACTATTTCTTCTCACGCTTCTTCAATCTACACCTAGTGACCCAGCAAAGTGGATGTTCTCAGCCGAACCGAGTGCTGATGGTATCGTGAACGTGCAGTTGCAGGCCACATTGGAGGAAGGTTGGCATCTTTATTCGATCTCACTACCCAGTGATCAAGGACCGATCGCCACATCCTTCACATTCAAACAAACAAATGATTGGGTGGCTTCCGGTGAATTGATCGAACCTGAACCAGTGGAAGAATATGATATCAATTTCGCTATGGATGTTCGACATCATTCCGGTAGCCCTGTTTTCGTTCTACCAATAAAACGCGCAACGAATGATGCCTTTAATGTTGAAGGCGAATTGGAATATATGGTCTGTAACGACAAAACATGTTTACCACCGAAAGTGGTTCCTTTTAGCATTGTTGTCCCTGCCAGTTCAGCGAAGTAGATGGTCAAGCAATTTTTGTACGCGGTTCTCACCTCCTTGTTATTGGTCGGTTGCGCCGTGGATGCACCTAAGGCTAAAGATGCCAGGTCGATCAAACTGGATCCAGTTCAGGATAAAGTGGCGTGGTCCGTTAGTGCAACATCAACCACCGGGAATGAATGGGAAGTGAATTTCCATGCGGATATCGATGAAGGATGGTCGGTCTATTCCGTAGAGAATTTCGGAGAGATGGGGCCGTTGCCGAGCCGCTTTGAATTCGATTCGCTCGCACACCAGAACGCCAAAGGGGAAGTGATCGAGGTGAGCGAACACACCATCCAAGGACACGATCCCGTGTTCGATATGGAAGTGAAAAAATTCAAGCACAACGTTGATTTCAAGCGCAAGGTCGATCTCTTGGTGAACGAAGTGCCGCTTCAGGGGCAGTTCGAATACATGACCTGTAACGATGTTACGTGTCTGCCTCCTCAAGTCGTATACTGGCAATACAGTACGGATAGTGCATCTTTTAACCTAAGCTCCGTGCCCTACGACCTTACAGGGTATAATGTTGTTTCCTGCGCGGATGGTATCTACAAATTACCGGGTCTGGACCTGGAAGCACCAGTGATACCAGGCGAGCGTACGGACCATAAGAACAGCAGTCTTTGGACCCTCTTCTTCCTTGGGTTCATTGGTGGATTGGTTGCACTACTTACACCTTGCGTTTTCCCGATGATCCCGTTAACGGTGAGCTTCTTTACCAAGGGAAGTGAGGATCGTAAGAAAGGAATGACCAACGCGATCACTTACGGAGGCTTCATTCTGTTGATCTACCTGCTCTTCAGCTTACCCTTCCATTTGCTGGGTAGCGTCAACGAGGAGATATTCAACGAGGTGAGTACCAATCCGTGGCTGAACGTTTTCTTTTTCGTGATCTTCATCATTTTCGCCATCTCGTTCTTCGGATATTTCGAGATACAATTGCCGAGTAGTTGGGTGAACAAGATGGATGCCAATGCGAGCAAGTCCGGAGGTATGATCGGGATCTTCTTCATGGCACTCACACTCGCACTGGTTTCATTCAGCTGTACGGGTCCAATACTGGGTTCTTTGCTGGCCGGTGCGCTCACAGCAGATGGTGGTGCATGGCAACTGACCGCAGGAATGGGTGGCTTCGGTCTGGCGTTGGCATTACCCTTTGCGCTTTTTGCGTTGTTTCCGCAATGGCTCAACTCCTTGCCACGTTCCGGTAGTTGGTTGAACACTGTAAAGGTTGTATTGGGTTTCATCGAACTGGCATTGGCTATCAAATTCCTAAGCAATGCCGATCTCGTAATGAATTGGGGATTGCTTAAACGCGAAGTGTTCATTGCCCTGTGGGTCATTATCGGTATCGGACTCGCGGCATACCTTTTCGGCTTTATCAAATTTCCGCACGACGGACCGGCAAAACCAACAAAAATGCGCATGGCGCTTGGTGCACTTGTAACTGCGTTCGTGTTGTATTTGGTCCCTGGCCTTACGAACAGTTCCATGCGTAACCTGAAACTACTCAGCGGTTTCCCGCCACCGCTCTTCTATAGTTTGTATCATCAGGATAGTGAATGCCCGTTGGCATTGGAATGTTATCACGATCTTGAAGAAGGACAGGCCGTTGCACGAAGAAGCGGCAAACCAATGCTGGTGGATAATACCGGTTGGGCCTGCGTGAATTGCCGCAAGATGGAAGAGACTGTCTGGAGCGAACCCGAGATCCTGGAAGTGATCCGCGACGAATATGTGCTTGTCTCCTTGTACGTCGATGATAAACGCGAGTTGGCGAAAGAGGACCAACACATTTACATCAACTGCCGAGGACAAAAAAAATTGATCCTGACCGAAGGCAACAAGTGGGCAACCTTGCAAAGTGAGTCCTTTGGTCAGGTAAGCCAGCCGCTTTATGTTCTTCTGAGCCCGGATGGTAAGCTGCTGACGGACCCCGTGGGCTATACGCCGGACAAGGCGGATTACGGTGTATTCCTGGATCGCGGTCTGCAAGGCATGACTAAACTGGGGTTGCGCGCTGAGCGGTAGTGAGCCTTGTTCCCAACAAACATTCTTGATCATTGCAAGGAAGATGATCATATTCATGAAACTACCGGATCGTCTTTCGTGAGTAGGTGAACTGCTGTGGCATTCTACCTCACTTTTTCACTTTCTCGCTTTCTTACTTTTCTAAGCCCCTAACAACCAATAAACCCGCATCTTTGACGAGATGACACAAGACCGCATCCGATCCCATTTTGCCGAAGCTGCCGATGTACTGAAGCGGTTCTCGGAAGACCCGGCGAACATTGCCGCTATCGAACAAGCTGCAGCGTTCATGTCCTATTGCCTGAAACAAGGTGCCAAGGTGATCAGTTGTGGCAACGGTGGGAGCATGTGCGACGCTATGCACTTTGCGGAAGAGCTCACTGGACGTTTTCGCGGAGGTCGCGAACCAATTGCAGCACTCAGCATCAGCGACCCGAGCCATCTTACCTGTGTAGCGAACGATTATGGTTGGGAGCATGTTTTCTCGCGCTTCGTAAAAGCACATGGTCGCGAAGGTGATGTCCTGCTCGCTATCAGTACCAGTGGTAATAGTCCAAATATTCTTTGCGCAGCAGAAGTGGCGCGTGCTAAGAACATGCATGTGATCGGACTTACAGGCAAGGACGGAGGGAAACTGGCTGAGCTGTGTACGGTCGAAGTGCGCGTGCCGCATGATGGCTTTGCAGATCGCATTCAAGAAGTACACATCAAAGTGATCCATGCGCTCATTGATCACATAGAGCGTGATATGGCGTTGCCGAAACGATCGGAGATCTATTGAGAAGTGTGCCTCGACTACGCTCGGAAACCAAGAAAGTGAAAAGTGAATGGTGAAAGGAAATGAAGAATGAAAAACCTACCTGTCATAACACATACCGAGAACCATATCGTATTTCACTGCTCCAATTAGTATCTGCGTTGATCATCCCTTTCAGCGTCATCTGTGTTCTATTTACCTGTTACCGCTTACCACTCACCCAAAGATTAAATGCTCGTTAAAGTTTTCGGATCAGCGGTATTCGGCATCAATGCCACAATTGTTACGGCTGAAGTGAATGTGGAGAATGGTGCTTTCTTTTTTTTGGTGGGCCTGCCGGACAGTGCCGTTAAGGAGAGCCAGCAGCGCATGGACGCAGCGCTCCGTAACAACGGTTTATATTTCCCGAGAGGCAAAGGAGTAACCATCAACCTTGCGCCCGCAGATATCCGTAAAGAAGGAACGGCGTATGACCTACCACTTGCTGTTGGGTTATTGGCCGCTACCGATCAAGTGCCTGCGGAAATGTTGGAATCGTATTTGGTGATGGGTGAATTGTCCTTGGATGGTGGCATAAGGCCGATCAAAGGTGCATTGCCAATTGCGATCGAGGCGAAGGCCAAAGGATTCAAAGGCGTTATACTGCCATTCGAGAATGCGAGGGAAGCTGCCATCGTTAATGATCTTACGGTCTATGGTGTTTCGCACCTCACGGAGGTGGTGGACCTATTGAATGGCCGTAGTGACCTGCAACCGACCGTGGTGGATATTGCTGCTGAGTTTGCCAATAGCAGTCGTAATTACCCGGTGGATATTGCTGATGTGAAAGGGCAGGAGAATATTAAGCGAGCGTTTGAGATCGCTGCTGCAGGTGGGCATAACATCATCCTGATAGGCCCGCCGGGTTCCGGAAAGACCATGCTCGCAAAGCGCTTGCCAACGATCCTTCCGCCGCTTACCATCGATGAAGCATTGGAGACCACAAAGATCCACAGTGTGGCAGGTAAACTGAATAAGAACGACAGCTTACTGAGCGTACGCCCCTATCGTTCGCCGCACCATACGATCAGCGACGTCGCATTGGTCGGTGGCGGTTCATATCCGCAACCCGGTGAAATAAGCCTTGCGCACAACGGTGTATTGTTCCTGGATGAATTGCCTGAATTCAAACGGCAGGTCCTAGAGGTTCTTCGGCAGCCATTGGAAGATCGCACGGTCACGATCAGTAGGGCAAAGTTCTCCGTGGAATACCCGACCAGCTTTATGCTCGTGGCGGCCATGAACCCATGTCCATGCGGGTATTACAATCACCCGGATAAAGCCTGTGTATGTGGTCCCGGTGTGGTGCAGAAGTATTTGAACAAGGTTAGTGGTCCATTATTGGATCGCATTGATATCCACATTGAAGTAACCCCCGTTCCTTTCAGTGAACTGAGTGCAGAACGTGCCACGGAGAAAAGTGTGACTATGCGTGAACGCGTGATCGTAGCAAGAAACGTGCAACAGGATCGATACGCCAATACCCAGATACACTGCAACGCACAAATGGGTAGTAAAGAGCTTAGGGATATCTGTCGGATCGATGAAGTCGGGAAGAATCTGCTGGAGAAAGCCATGGACCGGCTTGGTCTAAGCGCAAGAGCGTATGATCGGATCCTGAAAGTTGCACGTACGATCGCTGATCTGGGTGGTAGCGACGATATCCGAACAGAGCATTTGGCGGAAGCGATCCAATACCGGAGCTTGGATAGGGAAGGGTGGGCCGGGTAGCCATTTGGAGATCCTGGTATACAATCTGGCCATGATCGATTCCAACATGTTCGTGCCATCATTTTTTGGTCGCGAGCTCTCATGGAATGATCTATCCAGTTTGTGCGATCCACCAATAGTGTCGCAATAACTATGGCCTTTAGCACACGTTCCTGGAGACCAGTTGCCTAACTATCGAAACAATCTTCGTTGGCCATACGTACTACGGGCAACGACATGTATTACACGCTACGAAGTATCGCCTCCTCCTTGGTCATTTTGATCGCCTCATCGATCCTGTCATTGACCCTGAATGCTCAAGACGCAGAACCGCAGTATTTGAGCAACGTTCTCACCACTACGGAAAAGAAAAAGGCCGCCTATTTCCGGAATGCTGATGGAAAGCAAGGAGATCATTTTGTTGGCAAGACATATTCCATAGAAGGTGTATTGAAAGTGGAAGGAGTCTATGCCGATAAGGCGTTATCGATAGAAGATGGGCTATTTACTTACTACCACCCGAATGGAAAGGTGGAAAGCCGCGGTACGTATGAAATGGGATTGAAATCGGGCCTATGGGAACGTTTCGATGCGAATGGAAACGAACTAGCGGAGAAGATCTACGACACGAAGGTTCTGGAGAATATTGTCTACACAATGGTCCAGACCATGCCAAAGTACAAAGGAGGTAATGAAAAGGTGTTCAAGCACTACGTCAAAAGTTCTGTGGCCAACTCGGTCCGCACGAAAGTGAAGGGTGAGATCACTGCCAGCTTCATTGTTGAGAAGGACGGTGAATTGAGTGATATCAAAGTGGTCGGAAACGACGACAAGGTCATTCGAGCGAAAGTTATTGAAGCAGTTCAAGCCAGTTCTCCTTGGGATGTAGGAGTGGAAAAAGGGCGTGCAGTGCGTGTTCAATTGGACGTGCCAGTGAAATTCTGAACCCGGTCTACATATTGAGACCACTTGAAAGCCTCTTTGTTTGAGGCTTTTTGTGGTTTGCGCGCTTTTCAAGTACCATTCGATGTTCCGTGAGACCGTTCAACCATTGGGGAGCTTCCTACTGATCGCAACCGTTAGTTTTGCTGTGTAAATAGGGGCTCCTTGAATCGGACTTAGCATCACATGTCATTTTTACCACATTGTCCAGTGGATAGGCCTGCTCTGAGACTGAGCATACATGATTCGATCCACTTGATCCATCGAGAGGATTGGGAGAAAGTGGCCAACGATGCAAGGCCGTATCTGTGTTATGATCACCTAATGGCATTGGAAGATGTGATGGTCGGATCGATGGGTTTCCGATACGCTTTGTTCTATTGCGAGCAATATCAGCCGATCGGGATAGCCTATTTTCAATTGGCTGAGCTTGTGGATAACGGAAGCGATCATCGCGATGCCGTGCGCAGGTTGGGCGCTGGATTAGGTGCAAGGATCGTTAAGGATCTGAAGGTGCGGAGTCTTGTCTGCGGGAATATCTTTCATTGCGGGGAACACGGCGCTCACTTCATCAACGGGATCCCGCATGATGAGCAATTGAAAGCACTGGAAACAGCAATGCGCCAGTTGCGATCCGACGAGCGATCAGGGCCGAAACCTTCCGTCATGATCTTCAAGGAAGTCGGAGCCGGACAGATCAATAATGCGGAGGTCCTTGAAAATAAAGGGTATCACCCCTTGGCCATGGACGTGAACATGGTAATGAACGTGGATCCAGGTTGGAAGGATCTCAACGGATACACAAATGCTCTTAATTCAAAGGCGCGAACGCGCATTAATTCGATCATGGGCCGGTCATCTGCATTGGAGATCAAAGACCTCACAAGTGAAGCGATCCAGCAGGCGATACCTGATCTTCAAAAGTTGTTCAACGAAGTGCTTGACCGGGCACCATTCATTTTCGGAAGGCTGAACGTTGCGGTATATGCGCCATGGAAAACGCTGTTAGGGGATAAGTTGATGTTCCATGGTTTCTATTTGAATGATGAGCTGGTCGGATTCAGTGCAGCGTTCATTCATCACGATACGCTTGATGCACAGTTCGTAGGCATCAATTATGATCTGGATCAAGAACATTTCATCTATCAGCGCATGTTGATCGATCTGCTGGAATACGCGCTGGAGAACGATCTTCGAACCATCAAATTCGGGCGGACCGCGGAACAAGCAAAAAGCAACATCGGCGCCTTACCACAGCCGTTGGTGTGGTACGTAAAACACCGTAACCGGTTAGCGAACAAGGTCATTGGGCCATTCATCCGTGGAGTGGTCCCGAACAAATTCGAACTACGTGAACCCTTCAAGAAGGTGACGGCGTAAAATGGATTCACTAACGCAGATCGTGTTGGGAGCCGCGGTAGGGGAACTTGTGCTCGGAAAAAAACTTGGGAACAAAGCCATATTGTGGGGTGCCATCGCTGGTACAATACCGGATCTTGATGTTCTGAACCGCTCGCTGTTCGATGACCTTAGAGCCAATGAATTGCATCGCGGTATAACGCATTCCATCCTCTTCTCTGCGGTGATGGCACCAGTGCTTGGTTGGTGGGTGAAGAATAACAGACGATCACTTCTGGCGGTTTTTATTCTGCTCATCGCATGGGTCTTCCTCCAAGGGTTGGCGACGACCAGTGCCTACGTCATGCTCATGGCCGGTACGTCATTGATCGTCGCACTGATCGTGTGGAAAGGCAATAGGACTGACGAGGCATCAATAGTGGATTGGACGAAATTGTTCTGGTGGAGCCTCATAACACACCCATTACTTGACTGCCATACTACGTGGGGCACGCAATTGTTCTGGCCGCTTCCGGTTAAGGTCGCATACAATAACATCTTTGTTGTGGATCCGCTCTACACGGTGCCGTTCTTGATCTGTGTTGCGCTAGCCATGTTCTTCAAGCGCACGGATCCACGACGGCGGCTGATCAACAACTTCGGGCTGATCTTGAGCTCGGTCTACATGGTCCTGACGATCGCATTCAAATTCATTGGCTATAGGAACATTCGCGATTCCATTGAACGTCAAGGCCTGTCGTATTCGGGCATATCCACAAGACCCACGCCATTCAATTCGATCCTTTGGACAACCAATATCAACAGTGGCGATAATTACTTTCTTGGATACCATTCCTTGCTCGATACGAAACCTGAGGTTGATCTAGTTACGATCCCAAAGAACCATGGCCTACTTGGCAAGTGGTCCGGTCATGATAAAATTGAACGACTGATCCGACTATCCGATGATAACTACGTCATCAAACTTGAGAATGACACGCTGGTATTCTGTGATCTACGGTTCGGTCAAATGGGAGCACCTTCCGTCGATAAACCTTTTGTATACTCTTATAAGCTGATACCCGATGGCAATGACCTACGCGTTGAATTGAAGCCACCACCTGCGGTTGATGGTCAACTATTCAAGGCAGTGATGGGTGAGCTTTGGCAAAGGATAAAGGGGGAATGAATTGTTCCGGGCCAATGGGTCAGAGCGTGCAGTGCAGCTGGGATATTGAACAACCTGTGCAGTTCTGTATTCAAGAATTCAAATGCTTCGATCACGTGTATCTGAAGGGCCGTACATCATGACCAATGGGTGTATGCATGAATGAACACCCGAATACTGAAAAGCAAAAGCACGATGCCGATGCCGCGATACACCTTCTTCAATAGGTGAGGAGCAAGTATTTTTCTAAGCTTCGGCGCTAGTGCGGATTTCACGATGTCGGTCAAGAAGATCCCTACAAGAATGGAGATGATGAACAACCATTCATTGTGATCCGCAGCATACCCAGCACTTGCGCGTAATGAATATCCGGTCCATACCACGAACACGAAAGGATTGATGAAGTTCACGAGGAAACCAGCAGTGTAGAGGCCAAGTGCATTCTTACTCCCCAGCCGTACTTCCTGATCCTTATTCGCGTTGGAATTGAAGGTGTACCACGCCCCTAGGACTGCGAGAATAATTCCTGCCGCCAATGCAAGCCATCCTTCGTTCACGTTGCCCTCGAACAATGCAATGGCACCTGTCATACAAATGAGCGCAACGAGAACATCCGAAGTAATGATACCGAGCGCCACGGATGCACCGCCCCAGAATCCATAGTCCATCGCTGCGCGTAGCAACGTAAAGAACACAGGGCCGATCAAGAATGCGGTGATCACACCATAACCAAGTCCTTCCAAAATTGGCATGGCCGAAAGGTAGGGTGGGCGAACTTATACGAGCAACTAGGAGCTTCGCTGTTCAGGTTTTGATCCTTTTGATAAAATTGCGTTTCACGAAGATCCGGATACCACCTTCCCCGGTTGGCAAATGATCATCCCATTGCGCTGTGAGACCATATTGGAAGTAACAGCCAATACCCCAACTATACCTTGCATTGATAGGCCGTTGATAATCGAACCCAATGGTCGGTATGACGTTGAAATTTCCGTAGTTGCTCAATTTTCCATTGATAACGGTGTTGCTGTCAACAACTCATGGGATATAGGCGAGCCGTCGACCAGTTGCCTTATTCGTGATCGGAAGATCTCCTTGAACGTCAAGGCAGAATGAGAAATGCTTGGTATTGTCCACATACCACTTAGCACCAAGGATCATTGAAAAGTAGCTTGCCCGTACGGTCATACTATTCGTGGGCGAACCAATTTGCCCCCCACTGATTATGTTCCATTCTACATTTTGTACATGGTAGCCGAACCCAACAAAGTTCTCCGCTTTTTCCGTCATAGGCTCTGCATAAAGCAACTGTGCCCCGTAACCCGAACGACCATCCGTCGATGCACTAGTGCGAACTACATTGCCGTAGGTTGTTACGACCTTCCTAAGAATGGACCAACACTAATATTCCGTTGTGCTGAACAGTGGTCGATCAAGGCTAAGTTTCCTGAAACACAGAGCAACTGACCTAAAGCATACTTCCACAATGTTCCAGTTTTGATCATTCCTGGCGTTTAGCGATCTTCCGTTCGAGCGTCAAAGTGAGATACACCTGCGAAATTTGCCCTATGAACTTAGACGGTTGCGTAAACCAAACCGCTGCTCCGGGGCCAAAAAATACGGTGTAGTTCGAGTTGCCCTTGATGTTCTGATGAATATCGAAAATAAATTGCCCGTAGGTGTTGCCATACTTTACCCGTTCCCTGGTGAAGGTTAGATCTTCAGCACCATTACTGTACGTTATTGAACCTGTACTAATAGCCCATAACGGTATCACAAGTTCAAGCCCGAATTTCAAGCGGGTGCCGTCATCTGTACTTAGCGGTATGATCGGTGCAGCACCTAGCGTTAACCAACCAGCACTGACTTTCCAGCTTTCATTGGTCGAGCCACCACGACCAGAACTTTTATTTTTTATCCCTAACCACTGCTGTTGGTATCCAAAAGCGTACTGCACCTTGGATCGTATACCGAGCTGCTTGGTAAATGTGCCACGCATTTCCGTAGATAACCCAAGGCTCCTAGAATTGAATTGTGTATAGGTATCGTTACTGATTCCAATTGGCATGATCGCTCCGATCCGGAGATCAAAACCATATGTCATTTGTCCATGAAGATCGCAAACGGATCCCAAAACAAATAGGATCATTACAAAACAAAGCGTGCGGCGCATAACGTAAATCTACGTTACCGCCGCACGCGGTGATCGTCAACCGATCCATGTAATTAGGACACCCGTGATCTTATCCGTGACACTGCTTGTATTTCTTGCCGCTTCCGCAAGGACATGGATCATTACGTCCTATTTTCTTTTCTACGCGCACGGGCTCAATGGGCTGGCGCTTTTGTGGAGGTGGCATCGCGCCAGAACCAGGTGCTGCGGATCGTGATGTACCAGCTGGGCGGGATGCCGTTGCCGTACTTGAAGATGCACCTTGGACGGGAACATCCGTGCGGCTGGTCTGCAAACGCTGCTGTGGTGCGCGTGGTTCGGGTGCTTGCTGAACTTTCGGCTGTGCTGCGGGAAGTCCGGCTTTAGCCAAGAACCCGATCACATCGCCGTTCATGCGCTCCATCATTGATTTGAACAATTCAAAACTTTCCAACTTATAGATCAGCAACGGATCTTTTTGCTCAATACTCGCGTTCTGTACGCTACGGCGCAGTTCATCCATTTCGCGCAAGTGTTCTTTCCACTCGTTGTCGATGGTCGCCAAGGTGATGTACTTCTCGATGCTTGCGATCAACTCTCGTCCTTCGCTCTTGTAGCTCTTCTGCAGATTGCTTACGACTTGCATGGTCTTCACACCATCGGTGATCGGCACCACGATATTCTCATACTGTTGGCCTTGGTTCAAGAACACATCGGTCAATACCGGCATGGCCTGTTTCGCGATCTGGTGCGTATGACGTTCGTAGCTTTTTAATGCAGCAGCGTATACACGCTCGGTAACCTCATCGATCTTCATGCGCTTGAATTCCTCTGCGCTGACGGGGCTTTCCGTGAAAAGTCTGCGGAAAAGATCCAATTCGAATCCTTCGAAATCACCTTCCTGATGAAACTCATTCACTAAGTTGGCGCTTACATCGTAGAACATGTTCAGGATGTCCAACTTCAATCGTTCACCGAATAAGGCGTGATGCCTGCGTTTGTAGATAACGGTACGCTGACTGTTCATTACGTCATCGTATTCCAGCAAACGCTTTCGTATTCCGAAGTTGTTCTCCTCTACTTTTTTCTGTGCACGTTCAATGCTCGCAGTGACCATGCTGTGTTGGATCACTTCGCCTTCTTTCAGGCCCAAACGGTCCATCAGTTTGCTGATCCGCTCACTATTGAACAAACGCATCAATTCATCTTCCAACGACACATAGAATTGTGACGATCCCGGGTCTCCCTGCCGTCCAGCACGACCGCGCAACTGGCGATCCACGCGACGACTGTCATGCTTCTCCGTGCCGATGATGGCAAGTCCACCGGCATCAACTACGCCAGGCCCTAATTTGATGTCCGTACCACGACCAGCCATGTTGGTAGCGATCGTTACCGTGCCGGATAGTCCAGCTTGCTGTATGATCTCCGCCTCACGTTGGTGTTGTTTAGCGTTCAACACGTTATGCGGGATGTTGCGCATTTTGAGCATCTTGCTCATCAGTTCGCTTACTTCAACACTGGTCGTTCCTACCAGAACTGGGCGGCCTTTTTCACGCAACGCGCTGATCTCGTCGATCACGGCATTGTATTTCTCACGCTTGGTCTTGAAGACCATGTCCTCCGAATCCTTACGCACGATGGGTCGGTTGGTCGGGATCACCATCACATCCAATTTGTAGATGTCCCATAATTCCTGTGCTTCGGTTTCCGCAGTTCCGGTCATACCGGCCAACTTGTGGTACATGCGGAAATAATTCTGCAATGTCACCGTAGCGTAGGTCTGAGTGGCTGCTTCAACTTTTACTTTTTCCTTGCTCTCGATTGCTTGGTGCAAGCCATCGCTATAGCGGCGACCATCCAGAATACGTCCGGTCTGTTCGTCAACTATCTTGACCTTGCCGTCCATGACCACGTACTCCACATCCATCTCGTAGAGTGCGTATGCACGGATCAATTGGTTCACGGTATGGATCCGTTCGCTCTTGATGCCGAAATCGCGCAATAATGCATCCTTCCGCCTCGCCTTTTCCTCCGTGTCCACGCCGCTCTTTTCGATCTCCGCAATGCCGGCTCCTACATCGGTCATGATGAAGAAATTGGTGTCGTTCGAATCGTGGCTGATCAGATCAACACCTTTCTCCGTGAGCTCGATGCCGTGCTGTTTTTCATCGATGGTAAAATACAGTTCGGCATCCACCTTCGGCATTTCCTTGCCTTGGTCCTGGAGGTAGTAGTTCTCCGTTTTTTGCAAATGCGCACGAACGCCTCCTTCGCTTAGGAATTTGATCAACGCACTATTCTTCGGCAAACCTCGGTGCGCACGTAACAATGCCATCCCCCCAACTTCCAACTGCTGCTTTGTTGCCGTGCCGTCGTTGATGCCTTTGAGATTCTCTTTTGCTTCCGTAAGCAATTTGGTCACGAGTTTTTTCTGCACATTGTACAAGTTCTCAATGCGTGGCTTGTACTCATCGAATTGATGGATCTCGCCTTTCGGAGTAGGTCCGCTAATGATCAACGGTGTACGCGCATCATCCACAAGTACGCTGTCCACTTCATCCACGATCGCAAAATGGTGCTTGCGTTGTACGAGCGCGCTTGGCGCGTGTGCCATGTTATCACGCAGATAGTCGAAGCCGAATTCATTGTTCGTTCCGTACGTGATATCGGCTAAATAGGCCTTACGGCGTTCAGCGCTGTTCGGTTCATGCTTATCGATGCAATCAACGCTAAGCCCATGGAACTCGTGCAATGGCCCCATCCACTCCGCATCACGTTTCGCTAAGTAGTCATTCACGGTAACCAAATGCACTCCGCGACCTGGTAAGGCATTCAGGTAAACCGGTAGTGTGCTCACCAGTGTTTTTCCTTCACCGGTGCTCATCTCCGCGATCTTGCCTTTATGCATGGCCCAACCACCGATCAACTGCACATCATAATGCAACATATCCCAGGTAACAGGTACGCCGGCGGCCATCCATGAATTCTTCCAAATGGCCTGATCACCCTCAATGCGGATCTCATTCTGTCGTTTGGTCGCCAACTCGCGGTCCATGTCAGTAGCCCGCACGCGGATCTCCTTGTTCTCCTTGAAACGACGCGCGGTTTCCTTTACTACAGCGAATGCTTCTGGTAGGATCTCCAACAATACTCCTTCAATATCCTTTACACTTTGCTCCAGGATCTTGTCGATCTCTTCGTACCGCTGTTCGCGATCCTGGATATCCATATGCGGATCCGCCTCTATCTCATTTCGAAGTGCAACCACCTTATCATCACTCTCCTTGGTGCGTTCAGCAATACGTGCTTTCAGCGTGGCGGTCCGTCCACGCAATTCATCATTGCTTAAACCAGCCAACTTCACGAATTCCGTATTGGTGAGTTCCACGATCGGAGTGGCTTCCTTTAGGTCGCGAGTGGCTTTATCGCCGAATACTTTTTTTATCAATGTACCGAACATGGATCGATGGTGTATTGGTGTTGGTGGGCGTATCGCAATATGATAGGCTCCTTTTTAAGGATGGCAAAGGTAACGGGATCAGGGTGTGCATAGACCTTGCCGGAACAATGAGTCTGCCAAGGCGTCAGCATCTAAATGCAAAAGCCCCCTCGCCAATGGCGAGAGGGCTTTTGTGGATCATGTATGTTCAGTATTCGTCCTCATTGAAGAAGAAGTCCTCCTTCGATGGGTAATCCGGCCATATGTCCTCAATGGTCTCGAATACTTCTTCATCGTCCTCAATTGCTTGAAGGTTCTCCACTACTTCCAATGGAGCGCCTGTACGCATTGCAAAATCAATAAGTTCATCCTTGGTGGCAGGCCAAGGGGCGTCCTCCAGATATGAAGCAAGTTCTAAGGTCCAGTACATGTATTCGCCTTCTTAGCGTCTGTGAAATCGGCCGCAAATATAGGTTCTATGTTATTTCGCCCGACGAGGCGTTGATAACCGACCTGAGATCCGCTACTGGCGCGGGGTCCATGGCGTATCTGCCACTCCATTGTGGTGAGCAATGCTGCGGGCAAGTACGAAAAAGAGGTCGCTGAGACGGTTCAGATACCGTACCAGGATCTCGGGAACAGGTTCTTCCGAAGCTAGTCTTACGATCAACCGCTCCGCTCTTCGACACACGGTGCGGCAAACATGTGCCTGTGACGATGTCATGTCGCCTCCCGGAAGAATAAAATTCCGCATTGGTGGAAGTTCGGCATCCATCCGATCCATTTCGGATTCCAACTGCGTGATGTGCGCTTCGGTGATCGCAGGTACTTTGAATTTCTCGGCTTGCTCTTCGGTTCCACTTGCTAACCGCGATCCTAGACTGAACAACGTTGCTTGGATCGGCATCAGTTCCGCATCCAGTTCGCCTTTCGCAAAGTCGCGTAACAATCCGATGTGGCTGTTCAGCTCATCGACCGTACCATATGACTCTATGCGCAAACTGTCCTTAGGTACACGGTCGCCACCCAATAAGCTGGTCTGGCCTTTATCACCTGTACGGGTATAGATCTTCATGGGGTGCAAAGGTTGGGAAGAACGATCGGTCCAATTGTCAGTAGTGCAGTTTGAAATGCTCTCGAGCTTGCCCAGAGCGCAAGAATACTAATCCAAGATCAAAAAGGTCGATGCTCACGGTTACTTGTTCATGTGCTTTGATATGTTCCCATGCCGCTTCCATCCCGCTGCTCCAGTGGATATCGTCAAATACAAATAGGGTGTCGTTATGGGCTTTCGCGAGGCATTGTTCAAAATAGGTTAGTGTAGGTTCTTGCGCGTGGTGACCATCAATGAAAACAAGATCCAATTGATCGATCTGGTCAAGGACCTTAGGTAGTTCAGTTCTGAAATCACCGACCACGGAAGTGATATTCGATGCAGTCGATTGCTGGAAATTCGATCGTGCAATGCATGCGGTCTTGGGGCAACCTTCAATGGTGAACACCTTGGCATCAGGCAATGCGCGTGACATGTATAACGTGGAGATCCCGAAAGATGTGCCTAGTTCAAGCACCGTTGATCCGGAGCTGAATTGTGCCAACCGGTTAAGGAGCCTTGCTTCCTTGGGTGATTTTAGTGCTGTTCTGGCGATCGATGAGATCCGACGATCCGGTTTCTTCAGCTTGGTCGATCCGGCTCCGAGATCGTGTACACGAATTTTTTCGTCGTTCTGCAACAGCTCTTCTCGGAGTGCTTCGATGGCTACAAATTCGGGACGTAACTCATCTTTGCGGAGAACCTCAGCGATCAACCTGTACACGAATGGACTGTGCACTCCGTGGCGATCGGTGGCTGTGCCCCAATGCCCGATGTAGCTCGTGATCCGTTGCAGCATGGAACCCACAATATGCTCAAAAGTAAGAAACGCCACACCGCTGAGGAAATTCATGACCATCCAAAAAAGTACGCGGGCCACAATTCCTGAAACAGGGCTTGGTCCGCGTTACTGATTCTGTAAACGTCAATAAATTGTGTGATCTCGGCAGCATTAAAGCCGCAGGTCGTAGGAGGCTGATCAACCGATCACCTCTAACTTCGGATAGCGTTCCTTCCAAGAAGCGAGCGCTTTTTTGCTTGATACGGTTATTATCGTGCGCGAATCCAATCGCACTTTGATCTCTTTCACGCCTGGTTTTATCGGACGTTCCAAAATGATCGGTGGTTTCTTACGTGGCATTCTTCTTTTCCCTCTAGGAGATTCACCCAATGATCTCCAGCTTCGGGTAGCGTTGTTTCCAAAATTCGAGCGCCTTTTTACTCGCTAAAGTGATAACGGTTCTAGCATCTAAACGGACCTTTATGGCTTTGAGTCCTTCCTTCACCGGCTGGGTAAGGATAAGCTGTTTTTTCTTACGTGGCATTTTATTTTTTGTTTTTGTTCGTTTTCCTAACTAACAAACGCAACCAGGATCATTCAGTTTTTCCATGAATCCGTCGCATCCAGACTGGTTTTGCGCTTGTGATTAGGACTACGCATATAGCTTGCCGAATCGTATCCTGTTACCTGAACCTTCACATTATTTAACCCCGTACTGAACTGCAAAAGCGTCGAATTTGGGTTGAATGCCCGGAAACAGTGGAGTTGAGCGCAATACGTCAACTTCTATTTTCCATTGCAGATCGCGTAAGATCACTAGCGGTCTGGCAGTGATGGAACTTCTGGAAGGCGCATATAGTGTGGAGCAAATTGCCCAATGGAATCTGGTAAATTGTAAATATCTGTTTATCAATCATTTATAAATGGGTAATATCCTGTACACCCAAAAATGGATAACCTGACATTTCGGCACTATCGGTTCGTAGCGACCAGATCTGCCTTCAATGTTGTAAAGTCTGCACTGAGGCAGCCGGTCCCGCATATTCTTGCGGGACGAACCAGCGACCCTCCCGCAGGTATGCGGGATGCTCTAATACCTTGTGAGATGAGCTATGCCTTTTCTGAGTAGCAAAGAAAAAGCCACCACGGTTTCACGTGATGGCTTTGAGGGTGGAGGCAGCCGGATTCGAACCAGCGACCCTCTGCTTGTAAGGCAGATGCTCTAAACCAGCTGAGCTATGCCTCCATTCTTAACTAACGGGCGGCAAATATAGATGTTCCTTTCATATTACCTCAGCAACAATAAAAACACTTCCCGTAACTACGATCATATCTTGATCCGTTGCGATCGTCCGGGCAGCGCTGAAGGCCTCACTAACAGATGAATATACCCTGCCAAAGAGCCCATGTACCAAGGCCATTTCCTGCAAGGCTCTTCCGTCCAAGCCTCGGGGAATGTCAGCTTTGCAGTAGTAGTAAGTGGCATTTTTCGGTAGTATAGCCAGTGCTTTGGCGATGTCCTTGTCATTTACCATGCCTAGGACGATGTGCAAATGATCATAGGTGTATTCCTTCAGCAATTGCAGGAGAACTTGGAAGCCATCCGCATTGTGCGCGACGTCTATGTAAGTGTTAGGTGTGATCTGCTGCCATCGGCCTTGTAGGCCAGTGTTCTCGACCACTTTTTGTAGACCAGCGGATATTGCTGCTTCGTTGATCTGCCAGTGGCTTTCTTGCAATTTCGCAATTGCGGCCTTTGCCGTTCGGGCATTGCGTTGCTGATGATCTCCGTGTAACCCGATCTTTTCCGTTAATGGTATCGACTGATCCACGAACAGGATGGGGGCATTCACCGACAGCGCTTTAGTACGAAACACATCTGCAACAGGACCATCTGCTTCGCCAATGATCACGGCTATGCCTGGTTTGATGATCCCTGCCTTTTCACCTGCAATGGCTTCCAGTGTATTACCCAGGAATTCCATATGGTCCAAACCGATCGTGGTGATCACGCTGACTTCCGGTGTTATCACGTTGGTACTATCCAACCGACCTCCCATGCCTGTTTCGATCACCGCAATGTCGACCTTTTCTTGCTTGAACCACCAGAAAGCCAATGCTACGCCCCATTCGAAGAACGATGCATCGATCGGCTCTAAGGCCGTCCTGTATTCTTCGACAAAACGCGTTACAATGTGTTCCGGGATCATTACACCATTGATCCGGAATCGTTCCCGAAAGTCTTTTAAATGCGGGCTTGTATGCAGTCCCACTTTGTACCCAGCTTCTTGCAGTACGCTTGCGATGAAATGGCTGGTGCTGCCTTTTCCGTTGGTGCCTGCGACATGCACGCATTTCAGGCCTCGTTCCGGATGACCGGTGAACTCCATCAGGGCATGTGTATTGCTCAGGTCTGCTTTGTAAGCTGCCTTACCCACCCGTTGGTACATTGGCAGGCGTGCAAAGAGGTAGTCGAGCGTTTCAGCGTAGGTCATTTTCGAGATACCTGACCGCTTCTCACTAGCATGTTGGATCAGGAAAACGGATGAGAGCGTTGCAAGAGGATCTTAACTGACCTTGAACTTAAAGGTGATGGTTCCCTTTTGTTCGTCAGGGCCGCTTGTTCGTTTTTCGAATTTGCACTGCAACGCAGTTGTTTTCGCGATCTGTACCAAGTTGTGCGCCATGGTAGTGCTTTGGCTCAGGTTCTGTTCAGCGCTCATTACGTTGCCATCCTTATCAACGTAAATGTCCAGAACCACGGTTCCAGCAACTCCAGGCTTGTCGTTGATGGGCGGTTTGAAACGCATGGAACGACCACCTAAGCTGTAACCAATGCCATCCGAGCCTGGGCCGGCGCCCGTTCCTGTTCCGGTACCTGAACCGGTTCCTGTTCCGCCACCAGTACCCGTACCACCACCATTCGCGGAACCGTTCTGGCTACCTTGGTTGCCCGGTTTGTTCCCATTGCCTTGACCACTGCCCGGGTTATTGTACAAGGCGTTCATACGGTCGATCGCGGCCTGTTGCAATTCCGCTTCCGTAGGCTTTGGCTTCTCGGGTTTCGGTTTATCGGGCTTGGGCTTGTCCGGCTTGGGTTTGTCGGGTTTACTTGGTACGTTTATCTCGGGTGCTTCCGGGTCCTCATCGGTCAACAACTCTTCGGTGCCTACTACAGGTGGGGCAGTGTTGTTCTGCGGTGTGGGCATGCTCGTGTTATCCACGCCCATCCCTTCTGAACTAAAGCCAAGGTCGATCTCCAGACCACCTCCACCTCCTCCTAATTCAGGGAATGGTGGTATAGGTGTAATGATCTTCCACCACAGAAAGAACAACACCAACAAGGCATGGAACACGACCGAGATCGTGAGCGCAACGCTCTTGCGTTTACCTGATTCGTCCTGTGGTATTGCGTAAGCCATTAGCTCGGTGTCTGCGTAGCCAACACCATTTTAAGTTTCAGGCGGTTGCCGATCGTAAGCACATCGACAAGATCCTGTACGCTCAATTCCTGATCGAACCGCAACACCACCGTGGCTTGGTCCAATCCGACCAAACGGGTCTTCAATTCGTTCTCAAGATCAGCAAAGGCAATAGGTACTTTATCAATGGCATATTGCTTGTCTTTTGTTACCGAGACCGTGAGCGGCTGCTTGTTCATTTGCATGCTCTGCTTGCTGCTCGGAAGGGTAAGCTTTACCACGTTAGGATTGGCAAGCGTGCTCACGATCAAGAAGAACAGGAGCAAAAAGAACATGATGTCGTTGAGCGATTCTGTGCTCACTTCGGCATGTTCCCGTGGTTTTCTGCGGAACTTCATGCGGTTACTTTTTCAAGGGTTCCTGTAAAATATCCATGAACGACAATGCCGCTGTGCCCATTTTGGTCTCAACGCGGTTCAACATACTGCTTACGATGAAATAGCATGCAAAACCAATGATACCAACTATCAGACCGCTTGCAGAGGTGATCATTTTCTGGTAAAGACCACTGGAGATAACGCCAATGCTGATGTTGTCCGTAAGTGATATGTCGTAGAAGATCTTGATCACACCGATAATGGTTCCGATGAACCCGAACATGGGTGCAAGTTTGGCGACCAAGCTTAGTACACCGATCCCTTTTTCCAATCGAGCCAGTTCCAACTGTCCTACGGATTCCATTGCACTTTCGATCTCTTTGCTCGGTTTGCCAACGCGTTGCAGACCTTTCTCGATCATGCGCGCACTTGGGGTGGGATTGGATGCACAGGCGTTCAATGCCGAATCGATCTTGCCCTCGTGAACATAGTCCCGAACACGAGCCATCATGTCCTTGTCACTTTTCAGTGCTTTGCCCAGCGCGAGAATGCGTTCAATGGTGATGTACACCACCGCAAGCGACATCAATGCCAACGGTACCATAATGGGCCAACCGCCGTAGGAAAGCAGATCCCAGAGGGTGATGGTGTCCGGAAGTGGTTGTGTTGGTGGAACTATCGTTTGCGCTGCTAAAGCGGCTTGTGCAGCTTGTGCGGCAGCATCGGTGCCTTCTTGGATCTGGGCGAAAAGGGTTGGTAGCATCGGCATGTTCGGTATAACGGAGAAAGGCTCCGAAAAATTTTCTACAATAGTTTTTGAAGGGTGATCTCGAAGGCTGTACGGGTCAAAAAAGTGCGTTCCGGATGCTTGGCATGTGTTTCTTCCAAAGCCGTACCAATTACTTTGCTTACGTCCTGGAAAATTCCATAGTCACTCAGGTCTGCGCCGAGTTGCATGCAATGAGCGAATACTCTGGCCATGCCGCAATTGGCAATGAAATCAGGGATCACGCTCACTTTGGAGTCGGCGTGTTCGGCGATCGGGCCGTAAAAGATCTCGCTGTCCGCAAAGGGTACGTTCGCTCCACTGCTGATCACATCCAAACCTTTGGCGGTCATACGATCCACTTGTTCCTGGGTCACGAGCCGACTGGCCGCACAGGGTAGGAATACATCGGCACCTATATCCCAGATCTTAGCGTTAATTTCCTCAAAAGGCATGGCTTCATGGGCTTTTAGTCTGTTGCCATCCTTTTCTTCGAAGAGGACTTTTGCTCGCTCTGCAGTAAGACCGTTCGGCTCCAATATACCACCGTGACGATCAATGATGCCCACGATCGCTGCGCCTTCACGTGCCAAATAATATCCTGCCGCAGCAGCCACATTGCCCCAGCCTTGCACGATGATCCGTTTGCCCTTCAGATCACCGCCATAGACGCGGTAATAGTGCCGCACGCTTTCAGCAACTCCCCAGCCCGTGATCATGTCGGCCACGGCGTATTTATGTGCTACGGGAACGTATGTGGTGTCGTCAACCAATTTGCTTACGCCTATGCGTAACTGATCGATCACTTGTTGTTTGCTCTTCTCCGTGCCGCCAATGTGGCCGTTCACCACGCCTTCTTGGGGGTGTCTCAATCCATAGCGTTCCGTGATCGGGATCACATCGTGCAGTTCATCCACGTTAAGATCTCCACCGGTACCGTAGTAATTCTTCAGTAAAGGCATTACCGCCTTGTACCAGCGATCCAATACTTCGTTCTTGCGCGGGTCTCCTGGGTCGAAGTCGATACCGCTTTTGGCACCACCGATCGCTGGGCCACAAACACTGAACTTCACTTCCATTGTCTTGGCCAGACTTTCCACTTCACGCTTATCCAACCCTTTGCGCATGCGGGTTCCACCACCGGCAGCACCACCGCGCAGGCTGTTTATCACAACCCAGCCGCGAGCACCCGTGGGGGTATCGGTCCATTCAAAAACAATTTCAGGGGCGCGCTCTTCGAAGCGGCGCAGGGCATCGCGCATCTACAGTTCCTTGGCTAGTAACGGCCAAATGTAGCGAAGTGGGGTCGGGGCCTACTTGCCAACTGGGCAAGGTTATCCAATAGGGGTGTTAATAGCGTCGGCGTTTATTCTTTAACGAATCGGCCGATCTGCGTGTTGCCCTCGGTTGTGTGAATACGCAATACGTACATGCCTGGGTCAAGATCGTTCACTATGTATGTGTTCAGCCTGGTGGTTATCGATAGTGTGGAAACCAATGCGCCGGTTGTATTGAATAGTTGTGCTGTACAATTTCCAGCGGAACCGCTGTCGAATTGGATCACTGAAGAAGCTTGCGATGGTTGAATGGTCAATGGCTCAGAGGGTTCGAGTTCTGTAACGCCGACGATCAACATGTCGAATATTACCTGTATCTCCACATCCCGTGTAACCTGCCCGATCAATTGTCCATTGCGGTATTCGCTGCCACGGATGGCGACCACGTATTCCCCAGACAAGGTAGGTTGGTCCCAGAGTAATCTCCCGGTCAAGGGGTTCACCCAAACGTAGTTACTGGCAAAAACCGATGGATATGCATAGCCGGGGATAGGTGAGTTGCCCGTGCCAAGGGGTGTTACTAGCTCATAGGCCACGGAGTCACCATCTACTTCGTACGCGCCGGGTTCGTGTACGAGCGTGTTCCATGTCATGTACCAATTGGTCTGGAGCGAATCGAAACGAATGGAGTTGTTCATGCCGAGAACTGGGTCGATCACGATCAATGCATCTACCGACAAAGGCTCGGTCACCGAATTCGGGATATTTATGATTCCGACATTTCGATTCGGAATACGGCATGATATAGTGAATGCGCCGTTACCAGAGTACATGTGTTGGGAAGCATAATATGATACCCTCAGGTCGTACTCCGGATAATCAATAAGACCGGTTCGAAAAATAGAGTCTACGGATCCATCACCGTATTCTACTAACAACCATTCATTGTCGGCGGAAACAGCGGCTAACCGACTATAATGGACCACCTCTATTTGGTATGTATATGCGCTAAGTGCGATGAATCGGATCTCAGCACCGATATTATGTGATGCTTTTCCTACCGTTGGTAGAATTAGAAATGCCGCACACGCGATAATAGCAGAGCATTGTTGTTTTACAACGTCCCAATTATTCAGATGACTGATCATTCTTTCGGATCTTGGTTACCCAAATATACCGCCCCACCTACGCTGTCCCGCTTTGCTCCCGTAACACTTGCCAACGCGGTGCTCTCTTCGCGCAATCGCAAGACACCCAAGAGCGCAAAGATCAAGGCCTCTTTGAATTCAACCACCGAAGGCCCGGGGATATCCAGGTAAACACCGGAATGTGCGCGGATGCGATCCATCAAGAAAGTGTTGTACGCACCTCCACCGGTTACCAAACAGTTGGAGTTCGAGTCCTTCAGGGCAGTGGCCAGTTGCATGGCAATATGTTCCACGACCGTTCGCATGCGGTCCGGGAGTGGGGTCGATGGGTCTTTGATCAATGGAAGTACGTTTTCGTTGAACCAATCACGACCCAACGAACGCGGTGCTGCACGCTCATGGAAGGGTAGGGCGTTCAAACTTTGCAACAGCGCACCATTCAACACTCCTGAACGTGCGATCGTTCCTTCGGCGTCGTAGCGCTCTCCAGCTTCTTCTGCCAAGTAATTCAAAGCTTGGTTGCCAATGCAAACGTCGTAACCCATGATCCGATCAGTGTGGTGCAGCGCAATATTGCAGATCCCTCCAATGTTCAAGAACACCATGTGTTGCGGAAAGAGCAACTCTTCACCCAACGGTACCAATGGCGCGCCTTGGCCACCTAGAGCTACATCCATCGTACGAAAGTCCGTAACCGTGTTGGTGCCACTTAAAGCCGCGATCTGTGCTCCACAGCCGACCTGAGCGGTCAGCCCCTCATCCGGGTTATGGAAAATAGTATGTCCATGTGACGCGATCACATCGACTTTCTCCCCCTGTAATAGCTCTCCACATTCCTCACCTATTACTATACCAAGATCACGGTGTAACCGGGCCAGATCCAATGCGGAGCCATGCATGACCCCCGTTAAGCGCTGTCGCATTTGCGCGGTATGCTGGATCGTCCGTGCCTCGCGGATACTATACTCCCAACGCCCATTTTCCTCAACGAATTCGCACCAAGCAAGGTCGATCCCATCCAGTGAACTTCCGGACATTACACCGATGGCTTGGTAGTGCTTTTTCATAGGGCTTTCTTTGGGCGAAGGTATCGGCTACTTTTGCATCCCTCGATCAAAAAGAATACCATGTCAGAGACCCTCACTCAAGCCGGAATGAATTTCGAACTTTCAGAAGAACAGATCGCAGTACGCGATGCTGCGCGCGATTTTGCACAGAACGTGCTGAAGCCCGGTGTCATTGACCGTGATCGCGAGCAACGCTTTCCGAAGGATGAGATCAAGCAATTGGGTGAGTTGGGTTTTCTGGGTATGATGGTGAACCCTAAATACGGTGGTGGCGGCATGGATGCCATGAGCTACGTGCTGGCCATGGAAGAGATCAGTAAGGTGGATGCGAGTTGTTCAGTCGTGATGTCCGTGAATAATAGTCTCGTTTGTTGGGGCCTGGAGGAGTTCGCGAACGAAGAACAAAAAATGAAGTACTTGGTGCCGTTGGCCAAGGGTGAGATGATCGGCGCATTTTGCCTGAGCGAGCCTGAAGCGGGAAGTGATGCAACCAGTCAGCGCACTACAGCCATCGACATGGGCGACCATTATCTGTTGAACGGTACGAAGAACTGGATCACGAACGGCAACAGTGCAAGCACGTATCTGGTGATGGCCCAAACGGATGCCAGCAAAAAGCACAAAGGCATTAATTGTTTGATCGTTGAAAAAGGGATGCCCGGTTTCGTTGTTGGGGCTAAGGAAGACAAGCTCGGCATTCGCGGTAGCGATACGCATACGTTGATGTTCACCGATGTGAAAGTTCCCAAGGAAAATCGTATTGGTGAGGATGGTTTCGGTTTCACCTTCGCAATGAGAACATTGAGTGGTGGAAGGATCGGCATTGCAGCCCAAGCCCTTGGAATTGCGAGCGGTGCATATGAATTGGCTTTGGCCTATAGCAAGGAGCGCAAAGCATTCGGTAAAGCGATCAGCGAGCACCAAGCGATCGCATTCAAACTGGCGGATATGGCTACTGAGATCGAGGCAGCTCGCTTGTTATGCCTGAAAGCAGCTTGGTTGAAGGACCAACATTTGAATTACGACCAAGCCAGCGCAATGGCAAAGGTGTTCTCCAGTGAAGTAGCGATGAGAACCACGGTTGAAGCAGTTCAAGTGCATGGTGGCTACGGATACGTTAAAGAGTACCACGTGGAGCGCTTAATGCGCGATGCCAAGATCACACAGATCTATGAGGGTACCAGCGAGGTTCAGCGGATCGTGATCTCACGCGGTGTGCTGAAGGACTAGTTGGTTGTTGTTGGTGGATGGCTCGGTTTGTGACCCCGCCTTCGTAGTATGAATCTTATTTGGTTTTTCTCAGACCGCTTCGGAGGCTTCATTGCAGTGTTTCGCCTGTGGCTGCGGAACAGCGCGTTGCGTTCGGTTACGGTACATCGCGTTGCCTTTGGCTACGCGAAATACGATCAGAATAAGGTAGCCTGTGGCTACCCCGCCAGATCCTCCTATAGTGCCGGTACGATCGTTTCCAACTTGATCCCGCGCGAGCCTTTGATCAAGATCAATTCCCCCGAGACAGGCTTTTCTTCAAGGTTGGAGAGCAATTCCGACGAAGTAGCGTAATGCGCGTGGTCACTTTGCTGCACTGCTTCTCCAAATTCAGTCCCGACGAAGATCGCTTTCAAATTCAGCCGATCGACCAATGCCACAATGGCTTTGTGCTCCGCGCTACTCACCGCGCCGAGCTCTCGCATATCTCCGAGGATCACTGTTCTTGGTCGCTCACTGTGCATCACAGCGAAATTCTCCAACGCAGCCACCATGCTTGTTGGGTTAGCATTGTACGCATCCAGGATCAATTGGTTCTTGCCTGTATCCGTGAACTGAGAGCGGTTGTTACTAGGCGAATAAGTGGACAACGCTTCAGCGATCTTTGCGTCTGGTACTTCGAAGTACTGGCCGATCGCAACGGCCAACATCGTATTACTGAAGTTATAGGCACCGATCAGTTTTGTCTGAACCGCATACTCTTTTGCATCTTTTCCCATGAACGAGATACCCAAGAACGGACCGTTGCTGGTGATCTTTCCTGAGAAGTCGGAATTGGTACCGTTTCCATAGGTGGTTCGTTTCAAACCTTCGCTCTTCGCCATTAGCACTAGATCATCGGCATTCACGAACAGGGTGCCTTTGTGGTGGTCAATAAAAGCATACATCTCTGTTTTGGCTTTGATAACGCCTTCGTATGACCCGAACCCTTCCAGGTGTGCCTTTCCGATGTTGGTGATGCAACCATGCGTAGGCTCTGCCAGTGAGGTAAGTTCTGCGATATCCCCGATCTTGTTCGCACCCATTTCAATGATGGAAATGGAATGCTCTTTATTAAGCCGCAGCAGGGTCAACGGTACACCGATGTGGTTGTTCAAGTTCCCGGATGTAGCGAGTGTACGTCGGTCACAACTTAACACCGCATGAACCAATTCCTTTGTTGTGGTCTTTCCATTGGTGCCTGTTATGCCAATGACCGGTATGTCGAAGGTTCGACGGTGGTAAAGTCCTAATTGCTGCAATGCTTCCAATCCGTCATTTACTAGGAGGTAGCGTTCGTCCTTCACAACGCTCGGATCATCCACAACCGCATAAAGAGCGCCCTTCTGTAGCGCTTCCGATGCATAGGCATTGGCATTGAAGTTAGGACCCTTGAGTGCGATGAACAGACTCTTGGGTGCAATGGAACGAGTATCGGTACTTATTCCTGAGCACTCATGAAATTTGGAATGGAGCTGTTCGATCGAAAGCATGCCTTTTTTATAAACTTAAAGACCCCATCTGCTTTTCAGCGGATGGGGTCCAAGATAATTAGGGGTTCCTGCAGAAACTTATTTCTTCAATTTTTCACGGCGTTTATCATCACCCATTCCAACAGGGCTTCCTACACGGGTCATCGCGCAACGGAAACCAATGGTTGCAGTGCTTTGACGTTCATCCAAGTGGCGACGTGTTCCCGGGTTCGCCCAGTAGATACGATCTGCCCATGATGCGCCTTTGTATACCCGGCTGCGGTCGTTCACCAAGGAGGTCTTTCCCCAGTCATACATCGCATTACCCTCGAAATCACCTGGATCGAAATAAATGCTGCTTTCCACATCCCCATCGAGGAAATCGATATTGTCAGCAGCACGGTAATTACGACGGTCGATATTCTCTTCTTGCGTTACGTTCCTCCAGCGGATATCACCGGGCTGGTCAGCTTGGTAATCGCTAATGCCACTGAGCAACTTTGGTTGAATGTCACTCGGGATCTCCGATGATTTTACCATTTCCACCATTTCTTGCACGCGCTGCATCCCCTGATCATGTTTGCGGGTGTTGTCGAATTCGATCGCCTCTTCGATCATGGTCAACAGCTGATCAATAAGTGCTGCTTCCTCATCCGTGGCGCGCCCTTGCATAGTTGTTTGGAACTCAGTGAGGTAATATTTGATACCATTCACATCGTACACGACCAGATCATGTTTGTCCTGAATCGCACCATCACTATCAAGAACCTTGGTCTTGAATACATTTCCACGGAATGGACGGAAATCATCCTTGTCCTCTGGGCTTAGAGGGCGATAGACATCCATAACCCACTCGCTCACGTTACCTGCCATGTTGTACAGACCATAATCATTAGGCCAGTAACTGAAAACAGGGCTTGTTACATCCGCATTGTCATTAAGGCTTCCTGCTACACCCATGTAGTCACCACGGCCGCGCATGAAGTTTCCACGGAAATCTCCATAAAATGAACCGCCTTTCTTTTTGCTATCATAACGCACCCAATGGCCATTCCAAGGATAGATACGGCGCTCCACGACGCGTTCATCAACGGTATTGCCAACCAAACCGTATGCAGCATATTCCCATTCCGCTTCAGTTGGTAGGCGGTAGCGGGGCATAAGAATACCATCCTCGATCTTGATATTACGCGTATCACGGTTCGGATTGAAATCGCTTACACCATCTACTTTCTTACCGCTTTCATATTGGCCGGCCAAGTAGGCATCCGTTGTGAAATGATCTTCGTTGATCTGGTTCGGATAGTGTTCAAAAAGACCTTCACGGATCAATATCACCTCATTCACGCGATCGGTACGCCAAGCGCAATAATCGTTCGCTTGCAACCAGTTGATACCGACCACCGGATAATCACGGTATGCAGGGTGACGGAGGTAGTACTCAACATAAGGTTCATTGAATGCCAATTTGCTGCGCCATACCAAGGTGTCGGGTAGTGCTTTCTTAAAGATCTCCGGAAAGTCGGCCGCGAACACCCGATCCAGCCAATACAGGTATTCCAACCAGTAATGATTGGTCACCTCCACTTCATCCATATAGAATGACGAGACCGTTACAGTGCGTGGGATATTGTCCCAATCATGCCGCAGATCATCCGTCACACGACCCATGGTGAACTGGCCACCTTCGATCAGTATAAGCCCAGGACCGGTCTCTTGGTCCTCAAACCCGGTCTTTTCAAATCCGCCATTCTTGGAATCATTGAAATTCCATCCTGTGGCACCGCTTTTTTCGAATTGACAACTGCTGAACAGCGTCGCCCCGACTATTACGATACCTATATTCCTTACAAAACTCATGGTCCTGTGGTTTGGTAATGGTTTAGAAGGTAGGACAAGCAACCTGCCTGAACCTTCTTTGTTTACGCTTGCAGTTGAATTGAAGTTGCAGACTGATCTCATGAGAGCCTGCGGTAGCGGTTGTTAACTTGCTTGTTGTAACGTCGTAACTGTAGCCGAACTTGAACTTTTCCGTGTGGAAACCGACCAATGCGATAAACGAATCACGCGTTCTGTACCAAACGCCCGCAGTGATCGGTCCATGGTCCACGTAAAGACCAATATTCAATTGACGGAACGCAGCTTGTTGCTGGAATAGTACGTTGGGGGAGATCTTTGTGCGTGCATCGCCATATTTTCCTCTTTGACCGATAGGGATGGCTGCCCCAGCATGGCCGGTGATCTTCATAGGTAGCTTACTGGTTCCTACGATCAGTGATTCATTTGGTTCGGTAAGGTGGTTAACTGCAACTCCAACAAAGAAAATATCGGTATAACCCAATACACCTGCGCTGAAATCGGCATTGCCAACACTTCCGCCCCGTGGTACATCGTTCGTATTGTAAATGAAGCCCCGGCGAGGGTCTATCTGATCACCAAAAGTGAGCTTGCTCCAATCCAATGATTTTTGGAAGTATGTGGCTTGGAAGCCCACCTTCAAAGAAAATTTTCGAGAGATGGCTTGTTGATAAGAATAAATGCCACTAACGGTCGTCGTGTTCAAAGTTCCCTTTCCAGCCTGGTCATTGGTGACCAAAAAGCCCAAACCGCCCATAAGCCCATCCACATGTTGGTCATAACTAGCGCTGGTGGTAACGAACGTTCCTGTAAGAGCAGGCCATTGGTTACGATAGTTCATGGTGACACGCGGGCAACGGGCCGTACCTGCGAACGCCGGATTCAGGTACAACGGGTTCGCGTAGAATTGCGTGAATTGCGGGTCTTGTGCGATTGCTGTGAAGCTCGCAAACACGCACAGTACTAAGCCGAGTACCGCACGGCTAACGGTCCATTCCTTCATGCTCGATCGATCAGGGCTCGGAAGCCAGCGCCAAGTATACGGATCACTTTGCATTTCGGTTCCAATTTCCTTTCGCAATAATCCATTTAACATGTCGTTGTTGGGGTATTCCGAACACAAGGGTCGAAGGTAGTACTTTCGCTCCAACGCTGTTGATAACTTGTTGAAAGACCATATGACCATCCGACGCATTTTTCTTGCTTTTCTCGCCATGGGCCTAGCATTCGGCTCATTTGCGCAGCTTCGTTCGGACCGAAAGTTGATGTGGAAGAGTTCTGACATCGTCAGCAAAGAACGCATTCAGAACGATGCGATTGCATCAAAAAGTGAAAAGTTGACCGAACAAGATCATTTACTGGTCGTGGAACCCTTTCAAGGCGCATTCTTGGATCCTCAACGTGGTGGATTACCATTCTATCACGAACGAATGCCGCTTTCAGGTAATATTACCGGTATTGCCGTTGGCCTTATCGATCCACGATTTGAACCGCTCACCAAGGAAGAGTTAGGTCTGTGGCCAGCATTGGACTCCATAGGTCCAGAACCTGTGATCACCGCTATGGTCGGTATCCATAAGAAAATTCCTCAGGCGTTGATCGATATCGTGCCTTTCCGTAGGGATCCAGCTAATGGACAACTTCAAAAATTAGTTGCGTTCCAGTTGGAAGTGAATACCACTAAAGGCGGTGGTATGGGCTCGCCAAAAGCCTATCCGGCAAATTCGAAACTAGCGAATGGCGATTGGTACAAGTTCAGTGTTGCAGCTGATGGCGTTCATAAGCTCACCTATGAGTTCTTGCAGTCATTGGGAGTAGGGTCGTCTGACCTGGCATCCGATCAGATCAATATCTACGGAGGGCATTTGGGTCTATTACCTTTCAGGAATGATGTCTATCGCCCTACTGATCTTCCGTTGAATGCCATACAGGTGGAAGACGGTGGTGATGGTGTCTTTGGTCAAGGTGATCATATCTTATTCTATGCGTCCGGTCCGCAACGTTGGGACCTGGTCAACGGCCTATTCGTTCATACCAAACATGTTTACTCTGATTCTGCCCATTACTTCATAGGGATCGGAACGGATCTGCCACAGCGGATCGAACAAGCTTTGCTTTCTTCTGATGCAGCCACGCATACGGTTACAAGCTTCAATGACCGTCAGTTCATTGAACGCGATCTGATAAACATGATCAAAAGTGGGCGTACGTGGTATGGAGAATTGTTCGACCTCGTACTGAACTATAATTTCTCGTTCCCGACACCATTTCTTACGCCAGGCGAAGATGCCGTACTTGTGTTCAATGGAATTGCTCGCACCATTGGTACGGGAAGTAGCAGTAGTTTCAATATCAATTCCGGCTCGGCATTGAATGAAGATTTCCCAGTGGTCGGCATCTCAAATAGTTCCATTAACGCTCAGGCGAGACCATTCAATGAAGAATTCACTTTTCAACCTACCGGAGGCGCCGTGCCGGTATCCATCACATTCACGAAGAACGACCCCATAACGTCCAAGGGTTGGTTGAACTATCTGGAGTTGAATTGCCGCAGGGACCTGCGCATGATAGGGGATCAACTTTCATTCCGGGACCTTAGTTCCATCGGTATGGGTAACGTGGCCGAGATGGTCCTTGACCAAGCACAGAGTGTTTACCGTGTTTGGGAAATAACCGATCCTACAGCTATTCGGAACGTGAATTTCGATGACAATGGTGGCCAGAAACAGTTCCGTTTCAATTCGGATTCACTAAGGCAGTTCATTGCATTTCGGGATGGTGGTTATTTGACCCCCGTAAAAATTGGCCGGGTTCCTGCGCAGAACCTCCATGCTACTTCACTGCCTACCGACCTTGTGATCGTATGCCCTACACCTTTCATCTCTCATGCTATGCGGTTGGCAGATGCTCGAGCCAATGAAGGTCTATCGGTGGTAGTTGTGACCCCTGAGCAGGTTTACAACGAGTTCTCCAGTGGAACCCGGGATGCGGCGGCCATAAAACGGTACATGCGTTTGTTGTACGATAATGCAGGGACCGATCCAGTGCTACTACCGAGATACTTATTGTTGTTCGGTGATGGGTCCTATAATACCGTCTCTACCAGTGCGGTCAATCAGAATTGGCTACCCGCATATCAGACCGCGGAATCACTTGATCTTTCGAGATCATATACGTCAGATGATTATTTCGGCCTATTGGATGTGAGTGAGGGAGAATTACCGTCGGATATGGTTGATATCGGCATTGGTCGGTTCTGTGTTTCTAGCGCTCAACAAGCAAATGAAGTGGTCAACAAAGTCCTGAATTATGATCGTTTGAGACTCCTTACAGCTACAGGAGCGGTGTGTTCCGATGCTAGTGACGGGGGTATAGCCGATTGGCGCACGCATGTTCTGTTCGCATCGGATGATCAGGATGGGGACAACAATGAAGGGCATATTCACATGTTCCAAAGCGATTTCTTAGCATCAAAGATCGAGATCGCGTACCCGAAATTCAATGTGGACAAGGTTTATTTGGATGCGTATCAACAAGTTAGCACCCCTGGTGGCCAGCGCTATCCTCAAGGTGCTGATGACCTGAAGGACAAAGTTCAGAAAGGGCTTCTTATCGTTAACTATGTTGGCCATGGTGGTGAGGTAGGATGGGCCCATGAGCGCTTTTTGGATAATGGTACGATCCAAGGATGGACCAATAAGGACCGTCTGCCACTGTTCATGACCGCGACCTGTGAATTCTCCCGTTGGGATGACCCCGCGCGTACTTCAGCAGGCGAGCTCGTCCTGTTGAATCCGAATGGTGGGGGCATTGCGTTGATGACCACTACACGATTGGCGTATTCCAATGATAATTTTCTTCTCGGTCAAAAATTCTATGATCACGTGCTTGTGACCCAGGATGCCTTGGGTAGGGACCAACGATTTGGAGATATTTTTGAGCAAACGAAGCGGGATATAACCGCGGCAGTGAGCGGATCCGTGAATCATCGGAACTTCAGCTTGCTCGGTGATCCTAGTCAACGACTGGCCATGCCCCGTGGCGATGTTCGAATTACTACCATCGCGGATACCCTTGGGAACCCTGTTGATACCTTGAAAGCGCTTTCCACGATCCGTATCAGTGGGTTCGTGGATGACGGTTCAGGCCAGCCACTTACGGATTTCAATGGAATTGTAATGCCAACGGTCTATGATAAGGAACAGCTTCAACTTACGTTGGTGAACGACCCTACGCCGCAGTCCACACCGTTCCAGTTCAAGATCCGTAAGAATGTCATTTACCGTGGAAAAGCCACTGTGACCAATGGCACGTTCAACTTCACATTCGTGGTTCCGAAGGATATCAATTACCAGATAGGTCCTGGCCGTGTTAGCTGTTATGCTGAAAGCGGATGGTACAACGCGAGCGGATATACGAATGATCCCTTGGTGGGCGGCACTGCAACGGACGTGGCGTTGGATGAGCAGGGGCCGCAGATAGACCTTTACTTGAACGACGATCAATTCGTTCATGGTGGATTGACCGATGAGTCGCCTATGCTTTATGCTAAACTGTTCGACGAGAATGGTATCAATACGGTGGGTAACAGCATTGGGCATGACCTGGTGGCAACATTGGATGTGAACACGGAACAAGCCGTGGTTCTGAATGATCTGTACGAGGCCGATCTGGATGCCTACAAAAGTGGCGAGGTGAGATACAGGTACGAGAACCTTGAGGAAGGATCACATACACTGACCCTCAAGGCTTGGGATGTGTTCAACAACTCTTCCGATGCCACTACGGAGTTCGTGGTCGCTGAAAGCGCTGAACTTGCATTGGCCCATGTTCTGAACTATCCGAACCCGTTCACAACACATACGGAGTTCTATTTCGAGCACAACCGCGCTTGCACATCCTTGGATGTTCAGGTGCAGGTCTTCACCGTAAGTGGTAAATTGGTAAAGACCATTAGTCGTCAAATTGCATGCGAAGGGTTCCGTGCTGATCCGATGGCCTGGGACGGGCGAGATGATATGGGAGACAAGATCGGAAGAGGCGTTTATGTATACCGATTGAGCGTTACGACTCCCGAAGGAGAAAAGGCCGATAAGTTTGAGAAACTGGTGATCCTACGATAGGCTGCACAATAAGCGCCCCCCTTCCGGCGTATATTTGCCGTCCTTTTGCCCGAACTACCCTTATGAGATCATTTTTGCAGCGTTTCTTTTTCAGTTCCCTTCTCGTGCTTGCAGCAGCTGGTGCACTTCATGCTCAGCCCTGTGATCCGCAATTCCAGTCCGCTGGACAGCAATGCGGCGACCAATTGAATACCATCACCACCGCTGTCCCCTTTTTACTGATCAATGCGGATTCGCGCGCTGGTGGTATGGGCGACGCCGGAGTAGCTCTATCGCCGGATGCGAATTCCATTCACTGGAATCCTTCCAAATTGGCATTTGCGGAGCACGACGCTGAATTCACTACAAGCTACAGTCCATGGCTCAGGAACCTTGTGCCGGACATGAGCTTGGCATACTTGGCCGGTTACAAGCGATTGAAGAATAAGCGAAGTGCGATAGGTTTCTCGTTGCGCTATTTCAACTTGGGGAGCATCCTTTTCACGGACAATACGGGCGCCGCCATTCGTGATTTCAAACCTGCGGAATTCGCGGTTGATGTTTCATTTGCACAGCAGTTCGGTGATCATTTCGCGGGAGGACTTGCCTTGCGCTATGTGAACAGCAACCTCACCGGTGGTCTTAGTGTTGCTGGTGCTAATACGAAGGCCGGCCAAACGGTCGCGGCCGATGTTTCGTTCTTCTATCATAAACCGGAGATCGAAATTGGGGATAAAGAGGGTACGTTCAACTTTGGCCTCAATGTGAGCAACATCGGAGCAAAAATGTCCTACTCCGAGACCTCCGTGCAGAATTTCATACCGATCAACCTCCGCTTGGGACCTTCTTTCAAGGTGGACCTTGATGATTTCAACAGCATCACTATCAACGTGGACGCAAATAAACTGCTTGTGCCAACCCCGCCGGTTTATTTGTTGGATCAGAATGGAGCTGTGGTGATAGACCCGGTAACTGGTGGTCCGCAAGTAGCAAGCGGTCGCAACCCGGACGTAGGAGTGGCAACTGGGATCTTCGGTTCATTCAACGATGCACCTGGGAACGTGAGTTATGACGACGATGGCAATGTAGTGGTGGAGTCAGGCAGTAAGTTCCGCGAGGAAATGCGCGAGATCAATGTTGCTGGTGGATTGGAGTATTGGTACGCCGATCAATTCGCCTTCCGTACAGGCTATTTCTGGGAGCATTACACAAAAGGAAATCGCAAGTATTTCACCTTGGGAGCAGGTCTTCGCTACAAGGTCTTCTCGTTGGATCTCAGTTACCTCATTGCAAATACCGCTCGTAGCCCACTTGCGAACACGCTGCGCTTCACGCTCGGTTTCCGATTCGATAAAGGCACCAAGAAGCCAGGCACGGACGGATGATCCGTGTTGGACTTGGGTATGACGTTCACCGCTTTGCAGAAGGCCGTGAACTCTGGCTAGGTGGCATTTTAATTCCACATTCCGTAGGTCTGCTAGGGCATTCCGATGCTGATGTATTGCTTCACGCTTTGTGCGATGCGCTGTTAGGCGCTGCAGGAATGGGCGATATCGGCACTCAATTCCCGGATACCGCTGCCGAATGGAAAGGTGCGGATAGCAAAGAACTTCTTAAGCTGGTCATGATCAAGCTCACTGAGGCAGGTTGGTCCGTGGGAAACGTGGATAGCACGTTGGTCATGGAACGCCCGAAGATCATGCCTCATGTACCTGCCATGCGCGCTGTGATCGCAGCGATCCTAGGTGTTGGAGAAGATGCGGTCGGCATCAAGGCCACAACGAATGAAAAGCTGGGCTTTGTAGGCCGTGAAGAAGGCGCTTGTGCGCACGCAGTGGCGCTGATAGAGCGTAAGTAGGTCGGCTCGGTCCACTAGTGCTTTGCGCACTCAATCATCATCGTCCGTAGGCATCTCGTTGAACGAGCCATGCCCCTGTTCATCTTCGAAATAGAAGACACGCATTTGCGCAGTGTCCCGAAGCAGATCGATCTTACCGATCTCTACCCTGGAAACCTTTACACCTAAGCGGTCATGCAGGTCAGCATAGAGTGCTGTGCGATTCTCTGGCTTTATCAACTCAATGCGTTCGTAGATCAACAACTTCACCGCTTCGTGACGCGTAAGCCATAAATGCTCCAAAGCATAGGTCAAGATCAGGATCATGCCATCGGTAAACACCAATTCAGCAATACTGATCTTCTTACTTGCCAAGGAATTGATCACTGCCACAGTGATCACCGCGAACAAGTAGGTCATGTCCTTGATGCTGATCTGTTCCGTTCGATACCGCAGAACGCCGAATATGGCAAAAAGACCGAACGCGAAACCGATGCTCAACTTCACGCTGTTCAAGAGAACACACAGGAAGAAGATCAATATGTTGAACAGGAAATAAGTGAACAAATAATCCTTTTTGCGATGGATAGGATAGTAGATCAGCCGGATCAGGATGAACAGCACAATTGCATCCAACCCGAATTTGAACAGGAGTTCCCACATATCCGCGTGGAAAACAGGCATACCGAAGATCTTCATTTACGTGTAGTGTTCATTTAAGCCGCTTTGCGGATACGGTCGAGCATGAGCAGGACCGGTTTGAATGCGTTGTATTTTACGTTCTTGCCAAGCATCAAAACGCCGATGCAATATTTGCTCAGGCCGCTGGGCTGTATTCCGCGCGATCGCATGATCCGCACGAAAGGTGATGTTCGATCGGCACGTGATTGTTTCAGTTCCGCTACTACGATAGGCCCTAATTGTTTTTCCGTGTCCGCATCGCTGTACCTTAGGTCCACATCCATGGTCAACCGTTCCGGAGTGTGCTTGTTCACGAACGTGTAGCGCATGAAACTGTTCCAGATCGAAGGCTGCAACGCCTGATCCGAATTACTGGCTTTCGTAACGAACTCCGTTTGTACAGCATCCAACATTTCCGGAATGCCTGTTACCTTGATTCTTGCTTTATCCGTGCGGCCTGTCCCCGTTTTGCGTTTCACCTCCAAGTATGCGAGGCCACTTCCGACATATTCACGGAAACGGACCTTCACCCGGAACGTGCGCTTGTTGTGATGATCCTGATAATGCTTGAGGTCCGGTGTGTCGAAATACAAGCTGCGGTAATTGGTGCCTCGCAAACCCTTTACCTCCAGTAATCGATAATCCGGAAGCATTGCCTTCAACACGTCATCAAGCTCAGCAGCTCCCAGAACATACTTGGTGTCCACACGATCCTGGAGCTTCACGTTATCCATTTCTTCCAATGAAATGGGGTCGAATTCAGCGATATGTTGGTGTTTTATATCCACGGTGAAGGAGGCCAAAGCTAATGGAACCCTTTGGTTCGCACCCCACCATGATACGCGTTCATTACTTGCTTGCTACTTTTGATATCCTTTTCTTGAAAAATGGCTGAACACGGTTCCCTAACATTACAATTTCTCAAATACGCATCCAGCGCAGAAATGCCAGAAGCGGACCGCGATCTTCTGCATCAAGCAGAGCAGGCTGCAATGCGTGCCTATGCTCCGTATTCGAAGTTCTATGTTGGGGCTGCGCTTCGCTTGACCAATGGCAAGGTCGTTACCGGAAATAATCAGGAGAATGCATCGTTCCCAGCGGGTATCTGCGCTGAACGTACAGCTCTTCATGCCGCAATGTCCCTTGATCCTGATGCCGTGGTGAAGGAGATCGCCGTTGTCGTAACCACCGCCCATGGACAGGATCCTGTGTCGCCCTGTGGGATCTGTAGGCAAGCCTTATTGGAGCAGGAGGTAAGACAGAATGCACCCATGCGCATCATCATGGGTCTACCCAAAGGTCCGGTGAAGGAAGTTGCCAGCGCAAGAGCGTTATTGCCTCTTTCTTTCGACGTCTCCTTTTTGAAAGGTTGAGTTCAACACGAAGAACGGCTGTTTAGGCAGGGCTATATTTGTACACTATCGACGCAGAGATTGAAATGACCACGAAGACCGTATTAAAAAGCAAAATGGACAAACCTATCAAAGCGCCAGCGAAAGCTACGTTCGGTAAGGAAACGTATTTGCGTTGGTTCAAGGAAATGATCATGATGCGCCGCTTCGAGGAGAAGACGGGTCAGCTCTATACAATGCAGAAATTCGGTGGATTCTGCCACCTATACATTGGACAGGAAGCCATTCTTGCCGGTATGATCACAGCGGTGCGAACAACGGATCGTTTCATTACCGGATATCGTGACCATGCGCACCCGTTGGTTCTGGGTGTTTCGCCCAAGAACGTAATGGCTGAGCTATACGCCAAGACCACCGGGACGAGCAAGGGCAAAGGCGGAAGCATGCACTTCTTCAGTAAGGAACGGAACCTTTTCGGAGGGCACGGCATCGTTGGTGGACAGATCGGTCTAGGTGCCGGGATCGCATTCGCGGACAAATACCGCGGTGAAGACCATGTAACGCTTTGTTTCATGGGTGATGGGGCCACACGCCAAGGCATCCTTCACGAAACGTTCAATATTGCAATGACCTGGAAATTGCCGGTGGTCTTCATCATAGAGAACAACAACTATGCGATGGGGACCAGTGTGGAGCGCACAAGCAATGTACATGACCTGAGTACGCTGGGTGAGAGCTATGACATGCCTGGCCTTAGTGTGAACGGTATGCGCTGTGAAGATGTACACGATGCCATTAGCATGGCTTGTGAGCATGCCCGCGCCGGCAATGGGCCATATCTATTGGATATTAAGACCTATCGCTACAAGGGGCACAGCATGAGCGATCCGCAGAAGTACCGCACCAAGGAAGAGGTGGAAGGCTACAAAAAGCAGGATCCGATCGAGAACGTGCGAGATACCATTCTTGAAAAAAAGTACGCTACCAAAGTTGAGTTGGATAAACTGGACGAGGCAGCGAAAAAAGAAGTTCTTGCAGCGGTGAAGTTCGCCGAGGAAAGCCCTATGGCAACTGCTGATGAACTTTATAATGATGTCTATTTCGAGCGGGATTACCCGTTCATCATTGATTGATGATATCGCCTACGAAAAGAATAACGCATTCAGAATAGATCAAGACTAGACCATGGCAGAGATCGTACGTATGCCCAAATTGAGTGATACCATGACCGAAGGGGTTGTGGCAGCTTGGCATAAAAAAGTGGGTGATACCGTGAAAAGCGGTGAAGTTCTGGCGGAGATCGAGACCGACAAGGCTACTATGGAATTCGAAAGTTTCACGGATGGCGTTCTACTTCACATCGGTGTGGAAAAAGGAAAGGCCGCACCCGTGGATAGCATATTGGCGATCCTTGGAAAAGCGGGTGAGGATATCACCAAGTTGTTATCAGATGCAGCGGCCAGTGCGCCGAAGGAAGAGACCAAGAAACCGGAACCTGTTGCTGAAAAAGTAAAAGAAGAACCAAAGGCAGCACCAGGTCCAGTAACTAGTGCGCCGGTAGCTACAACAAGTGCGCCCGCGAAGCCCGCAGCTCGCAGCGCAGCAAATTCCAATGGTCGTGTAAAAGCGAGTCCGTTAGCTAAGCGATTGGCAGAGGAAAAAGGAATTGACATTGCGCGCGTTCAAGGCACTGGTGATGATGGTCGCGTGGTGAAACAGGATATAGAGGACTTTACTGGCGGTGCGCTCTATGGCGTTCCACAGATAGAAGCGTTCGAGGAGGTGCCCGTGAGCCAAATGCGCAAGACGATCGCCAAGCGATTGAGCGAAAGCTTATTTACTGCGCCGCATTTCTACCTCACCATTGAGATGAATATGGATCGCGGTATGCAAGTGCGTGAAGCGATCAATGCCCAGATAAAGCCGGAAAAGATCAGCTACAATGACCTGGTCGTAAAAGCTGCCGCTGTCGCGTTGAAGAAGCATCCAAAGGTGAATAGCAGTTGGTTGGGTGACCGCATCCGTTACAATCAGCATGTACATATTGGCGTAGCTGTTGCAGTTGACGAGGGATTACTAGTTCCTGTGATCCGCTTTGCAGATGGTAAGTCCTTGCGTGATATAGGTAGTGAAGTGCGTGATCTCGCCGCCAGAGCCAAGGACAAGAAATTGCAACCTGCGGACTGGGAGGGAAATACCTTTACCATTTCCAACTTGGGCATGTTCGGTATCGATGAGTTCACTGCGATCATCAACCCGCCGGACGCCTGTATCATGGCAGTCGGTGGTATCATTGAGAAACCCGTTGTGCGCAATGGTCAACTTGCTGTTGGCCATACCATGAAAGTTACGTTGAGCTGTGACCACCGTGTGGTGGATGGCGCTACGGGAGCTGCTTTCTTGAATACATTCAAGAGCTTTATGGAGGAGCCGGCGTTGTTGTTCTCGGTTGGTGTGGTGTAATGCGGTCCATAGGACCACTGTAGAAAGTGGACGTTTCGATCCGATCCAGTTTGAAATGATATCCCGACTTCTCGTATTCTGCCAGTTCGCCTGCATTGCCGTATTGTTGTTCGGCGGGAGTTTTGAATTGCCATGGTGGGGATGGCTGATCTTCAGCACGGGATTGGTCGTCTTTCTCGCAGCGGCAACATCACTCGGTACCAATAATTTCACGATCATGCCGATCCCGCGAGCCGGGAACAGCCTTTCGAAGCGTGGTGTCTACAGCGTAATCAGGCATCCGATGTATACGGCTGTGCTGATATGCGGAAGCGCCATGGCATTTGGTGCTCCAAGTGTTTGGCGTTGGTCTGCGCTCGCGATTTGTCTTGTAGTTCTGGTATTGAAGATCCGTTTTGAAGAACAGCATCTAACTACAGTTCATCCGGAATATCCGAAATTGATGAAAGGTGTTGCCCGTTTGTTCCCATTCGTTTGGTGAGCGGGTGCTTGATGCCAAACTCAAGAATACTTTCTGGCGCGTGCTCGTAATTTCACCGCGTGCTGGATCTCTTTAACACACCGATCGCGTTCCTGAAAGGGGTTGGCCCTCAAAAAGCTGAACTGCTCGAGAAGGAATTGGGCATAGCGACCATCGGCAATTTGCTGACCCACTTCCCATTCCGGTATGTGGATCGCACCGTGTTCCATACCGTGAAGGAGATAAATGCCGACCTGGAACAAGTGCAGTTGAAAGGTGTGCTAGGGCCATTGAAAACCGTTGGTGAAGCGCGTTCCCGGAGATTAACTGCAACGCTTAAAGATGCAACTGGTTCAATAGAACTGGTCTGGTTCAAAGGTGCGCGTTGGTTGCAAATGTCCCTGAAACCTGGACAGGAATACATCGTTTTCGGAAAGCCGAACCATTTCAATGGGCGATACAGTATTCCCCATCCGGAAATGGAACTGACCGCAGGAGTGGAGCCCGCACTTCAGGCTGCATTACAACCCGTATATAGCACTACGGAGAAATTGACCGCCAAAGGGCTTGGCAGTCGGGCGATCGGTAAACTCACAAAAGCCGCTCTATTGCAAGGCGAAGGGTTGATCCCTGAAACTTTGGATCAGCACTTGATCGATCTGCAAGGTGGCATGTCACGCGAAGATGCGTTCCGACAGATCCATGTTCCACAAACAAGAGCCGCGTTGGATGCAGCCGTTCTTCGTTTGAAATTCGAAGAGCTGTTCTTCATTCAACTACAACTGCTGAAGCAAAAACTGTTGATGCAACAGAGCCTCCGCGGACAAGTATTCAGCAATGTTGGTGACCATTTCAACTCGTTCTACAGCGATCATTTGCCCTTTGAACTTACCGAAGCGCAGAAACGTGTGGTTAAGGAGATCCGAAAGGACATGGTGACCGGTCACCAGATGAACCGTCTTGTTCAAGGAGATGTTGGCAGTGGTAAAACGTTGGTCGCATTATTGAGTATGCTGATAGCGCTCGATAATGGCTTCCAGAGCGCATTCATGGCACCCACGGAGATCCTGGCCCAACAACATTATACCACGCTGGTCAAGTTCCTGGAAGGATTACCGATCACCATTCGGTTGCTTACTGGTAGTGTAAAGACCGCTGAGCGTAGGAGCATTCTTATGGCGCTGAAAGCTGGCGAGATCCATATCATTGTTGGAACGCATGCGCTGCTCGAGGATCGTGTGGTGTTCGATAAGCTTGGCTTGGTCGTGATCGACGAGCAACACCGGTTCGGAGTAGCCCAACGTGCCCGTATGTGGGCGAAGAGCACTGTGCCGCCTCATGTGTTGGTCATGACGGCAACACCGATCCCACGCACACTTGCTATGACGTTGTACGGGGACCTGGATACCAGTGTGATCGATGAATTGCCACCAGGTCGCAAACCGATCCGTACCGTGCATCGGTTCGATGGTTCGCGCAATGCGGTCTTCGGTTTCATGGAAGAAGAGATCACCAAAGGCCGCCAAGTGTATGTGGTGTATCCCTTGATCGAGGAAGGGGATCCTGAAAAAATGCGCGGTGTGGAACTGAAGGACCTCACGGATGGTTTCGAAAGTATTTCAAGGCGATTTCCGTTGCCGAGATATGCTGTGAGCATGGTGCATGGGCGTTTGGATCAAGCAACCAAGGACTACGAAATGGCCCGATTCAAGAAAGGCGAGACCAATGTGCTTGTTGCCACCACTGTTATTGAAGTTGGCGTGGATGTGCCTAATGCAAGTATGATGGTGATCGAGAATGCAGAACGCTTTGGCCTTTCACAATTGCACCAATTGCGCGGCAGGGTGGGCCGCGGTGCGGAGCAGAGTTTCTGCATACTTATGACCGGCGATAAACTGGGACATGATGCACGTGAGCGGATCTCCACAATGGTGCGCACCAACGATGGTTTTGAGATCGCGGAGGCGGATCTGCGTTTGCGTGGGCCCGGAGACCTAATGGGCACACAACAGAGCGGCTTGCCCGAATTGCATATTGCTGATCTGGTGAAGGATGTTAGCCTTCTTCAACAAGCAAGGGAACTGGCTTTGCGGATCCTTGATCGCGATCCTGACCTGAAAGATCCCGCCAATGTTCGCATCTCCGGAACATTACGCGCTATCATGAAGTCGCGCCCACTTTGGGGGCGGATCAGTTAAAGTGCTTCTGGGTTCACGTGGTCAGGGACGCGCGTCGGCGGATCTCTTCGGGGTCCAGTACGTGCGCCAAACATCCGGCAACGATCAGGTATTGACCAACGGCATACGTGAGTATTATCGACCACGATGCATGATCAAGGTTGCGAAGAAAACGGTTCGTTGCGAGTAGGCTATCCGATGCTATGAACAAGAATGAGCCGATCAATACAAGAACGAAACTGCGGGGGAATGTGCGTCCAAATCGAAATGTAGCAGCGAGGCCCATCAACGTTATTGCAACTGCATAAGCACTCACCGGAACCTTGATCTCTTCATCTATGCGTGGCATCAGGTCCATTGCGAAAAATACGCCGTAGGCAGTTATTCCGGTTCCGATCAACCAGGGCAGAAAAGAGAACGGCGCTGCGGCATTCGCAATGTTATGCGCGAAGGCGATGGTATAACAGAGCTGCGCGATCAGAAATGCTCCCAGACCGATCATGAAATAGAATTCATCAAGGTGCTCGAACATCAGCGTTACATCACCGATCAAGGAAAAGAACAACCCCGCTTGGATCAGAATGGTGAATCGATCGCCTACGCGTCTGCTCTTGAAGTAGAACCAAAGCGAAAGCGTGATCATCAGCAATGGTTTGCTGACAAAGAGCAGGCCATGCCAACCCTGTACTAATGCAATTATCGTACTCAACGTAATTGCCGCGAACAATATGCCGATGACCAGATCGTTCTTAAAAATTCTCATTCGGAAAAATGATCGGAGCTTGTTGAGGAGAGCCGATCGGGGAGTGAATGTATGGTTCTGTGTAGGATCAGGTCAATATCACTCGCGGCCCGTCATTCACAGGGGTCTGTTAAGGGCTGGATCCTAAGGCCTTCACTTTATTGATCCAGGTGATCTTCGATCGGTTCCGTATCCCCAACCAAAGCATTGCAAGTGAAACCAGAACTATACCACCATTCAACCCGAAAGTGATCGGATCAGGGAACATGTTGCCACAACTTAGTAGAAGCAGCGCAAGCGCAGCGATCCGTAAGACCTCCAACCAATTAGCAATTCGACTTCCTTCCAGCAACAGGCCAAGGTCCATCACCCATAACACGATCAGGGCGGAAAACGCCCATTGCTGCCATGTTCGCAATTGATCTTGCTGGAATAGAAAGAAGGATGTTGCACCAAGTAAGAATATGAACTGAACAAGCACATAAATGGCCATGGCACGTGCCGTTACCGTATCGAACTTTTGATAGGTAGCCCGGTCTTTTTTCTTTGGACCTTGGAACCCGCCCAGTTGAAGCGGGCGCCAACCGGGAGGCTTCAGGAACACGCGCACTTTATCCCACCAATTGTTACATTGGCCAGCAAGTACGCCAAGATCGCCCCAATAATGAAAATTGGCCTTGACCGGATCCCACGAACCGAGTTGCTCAGTGATCCCATAAACCGGTTCTTCCTCTTCCTGTTGGAAGGTTCCGAAGAGCTTGTCCCAGATGATCAACGTTCCTGCGTGATTGCGGTCAATGTATTTAGGGTCGCTTCCATGATGTACGCGGTGATGCGCTGGTGTGTTGAAGATGAACTCCAATGGACCAAGGGTTGATATGGCCTTCGTATGGATCCAGAACTGATAGAGCGTATTGAATGCAGCGACCGTTACGATCATTAATGGGTGAATACCCATGATCGCCATCGGCACATAGAACCACCAACTGAACAAACCTTGCCACCAGCTTTGGCGCAATGCCACGCTTAGATTGTATTCCTCGCTCTGATGATGAACGATGTGGGCCGCCCATAAAAAGTTCACTTCATGGCTTAGTCGATGGAACCAGTAATAAAGCAGGTCGACAAGTAGAAATGCGACGATCCACGTGAGAATGGAGTTCTCGATGGTGAATAAGCGCCAATTATCGTAGGTCCAGAGGTAGGCCGTGAAGATCGTGGTCTTCGTGAATGCTCCTACCACTTGTGAACCGATACCACAGCCGATATTGGAGATCAGGTCATTGAAACGGTACACCTTGTTGCCCGACCATGCACTCCAGCCGAGCTCGATCAGGATCAATACGAGGAATACGGGAATGGAATAAACGATGTAGTCCATGTTAGTGCTGCTACGAAATTACGGATCAACACCCGGCCGGATCCGCTTTCTTTGCAGCCCCGTTGGCAACCAGCGGTAAAAATTTGATCCCGAATGCGCATCTCCTGGAATTGGCTCAAGCAATACATCGATACCGATATCTCTCCTCAAAAAGCCGCTGAAATACTTACCAGCACAGGGCTTGAGGTTGAAGGTGTGGAAGTGCATGAGCCGATCAAGGGTATGTTACGTGGTGTAGTTGTGGGGCATGTTCTGGCATGTGCGAAACATCCGGATGCCGACAGGTTGAGCGTTTGTAAAGTGGATCTTGGAACCGGTGATCCTGTGCAGATCGTTTGCGGTGCACCCAATGTTGCAGCTGGTCAGAAAGTATTGGTGGCCACTGTTGACGCTGATCTGTGTATGAAGGATGGTACCTGTATCGTGATCAAAAAGAGCAAGATCCGCGGCAAGGAAAGCAACGGAATGATCTGTGCCGAGGATGAGCTAGGACTTGGGCAAAGCCATGATGGCATTCTTGTGCTGCCCGCATCGGCGAAAGTGGGTACCCCCGCCGTGGATCAAATGGGCTTGAAGAGCGATCATTTCTTGGAGATCGGTCTAACTCCGAACCGAACGGATGCAATGGGCCACGTCGGCGTAGCCCGTGATCTCGTTGCTGCCATGGTCTATCGCACTGGTGCTGATGTTAGCGTGAAATGGCCGAATGTTGATGGTTTCAGAAAGGATGGCGATGGTAAAGCGGTGGAAGTGACCGTAGAGAATAGCACTGCTTGCCCGCGGTACGCTGGTGTTACACTTGGGGATGTGAAAGTCGATCCGTCACCGGAATGGCTTCAGAGTGCATTGAAAGCAATTGGTCTGAAGCCGATCAATAACGTAGTGGATGTCACCAATTTTGTTCAGCATGAACTAGGGCAACCATTGCATGCTTTCGATGCGGATAAATTGAAGGGCGGAAAGATCGTTGTACGATTGGCCACCGAGAATGAAGCCTTTACAACATTGGATGAGAAGGAGCGTAAGTTGAGCGAACAGGACCTCGTGATCGCGGATGAAGTTGCACCAGCTTGTATTGCAGGTGTTTTTGGTGGTGCAACGAGCGGCGTAACAGGGTCAACGACATCCATTTTTCTGGAAAGCGCCTATTTTGAGCCGACGACCATACGACGTACTGCACGCCGCCATGGACTCAGCACTGATGCCTCTTTCCGTTTTGAACGCGGTGTTGATCCTGAGATCACTGTCTATGCCTTGAAACGTGCTGCGTTATTGTTGAAGGAAGTAGCGGGGGCGAGCATTGTCTCGGAGATCATTGATGTCGATAAACGACAGCACGTGGATCGTAAAGTTGACCTGCGTTTTGCACAATGTGATGCGCTGACCGGTATACGGATACCGCACAACGCCATCATACAAGCGTTGGAATTGCTGGATTTCACGATCGTAGAGCGCGATCATGAAGGTGTAGTGGTGACCGTGCCTTCGTTCAGAGCAGATGTAACCCGACCGGCAGATGTGATCGAGGAGATCCTTCGCATACATGGGTTCGATCAAGTGCCAGTTCCTGACCGCTTGTTGTGCCCACCGATCCTAGAGGATGCGCTCACCTTGGAAAGTTTGCGTGAACGAACCGGTCAACATTTGGCCGCACGTGGTTTTCGGGAGATCATGACACCGTCACTCACCAACGGAGAAAAGGCGCAGCACGCTTCTGCAGACGGAATGAATGCGCTGATCCGTATGGCGAATCCGTTGAGTGCTGAACTTGATGTGTTGCGTCCAACGCTCTTGCATGGTGCACTGCAGGCGGCGGGTTACAACATCAATCGGCAACAACGTGATCTGCGGTTCTTCGAGCGCGGACGCGTTTATGTGCAGAGCGAAAAAGTGATCACTGAAACAGAGTCGTTGTCCTTGGTCATTACCGGAGATCGCTTCCGTGAGCGCTGGCGCAGTGTTGATCGCAAAGTGGAATTGGCTGACCTGAAAGAAGAAGTGGAGTCGTTGTTGGAGCGAATGGGCATTATGGGAATAGCGAGTTGGGAAGAGATCGGACATCCGCTCCTGAGCAATGCGTACACACTTAATTTGAATGGCCGAAAAGCTGGTGTGCTCGGCGAAGTGGCTAAAGCACAACTGAGATCCTTCGATATTTCTCAGCCGGTGTTCTTCGCTGAACTAGCGGAAGAGGTATTCTTGAAGGTGTGCAAGAGGCAAAAGATCGGCTTTAGTGAGTTGTCCAAGTTCCCGGCAGTGCGGCGTGATCTTAGTCTATTGATCGACGCGAAAGTGAAATTCGAGTCGCTCAAAAAAGCAGCTTTCCATGCAGAGCAGAAGCTACTTGTGGACGTTGACCTTTTCGATGTTTATGAAGGTGATAAACTGCCGCACGGAAAGAAGAGCTACGCAGTGAGTTTGATCCTCCAGGATCCGGACAAAACGCTTACGGATCAGGTAGTGGATAAGTCCATGGGAAGGATCCGCCAAGCATTGGAGAAGGAAGTGGGTGCAGTGTTGAGAGGCTGATCAACGCGGTACTTCTGAGCTTTCCATTGAAGTAGCTCTAGCTAACAGGAAACCCAGAAAATTCGCAAGTAGCTCAACGCAACCGATAGCTTAGGCTCAACAGAACGCCATAGGCCGTTGATCTGCGCATGAGATCGCCATTACCAAGTGTATTGTTGAACTGGCCACGCACCATAGGCTCAACACCAATGGACCAAGCGGCGTTGAACCGATAACGAACGTATGCCCGCGCGGTCCATCCGAATACCACTTCTCGGAAGGCCTGGTCGGCAAAGTCAGTATACCCATTTCCTGTTCCGTTCGGTAATGACCCTCGACGCCCTGTGAGCAAACCGATCGTTGGTCCACCGCGTAGGCCGAGGCTCCAACGGCCTTGCAACAAATGACCATCCAACAGCAAGGGTATTTCAAGGTAACTGACCTTGTTCGCGATCTCTCGTGCGTCCCGCATGTGCTCTGTCACGGCCGTTGAATCCGAGCCGCGCGTTATCACATTGATCGTAGTATCAATGGAAATGCCTGTGAAGTATTCGTTCGTGCCCACCGTTGTGGTTCCGGTGATGGTAAGTATGGTCGTATCCACAGGCACCAAGTACCAGAAATTGGTGACGTTGAATGTCGTGTTGTCGACCGCATTAGCATTGATCCGTTCGCTATAAGTACCGTAATGTAGACCGGCACCCAAACCGATATGGCTGCCCATGTGCATGACTTCAATACCCGCATTCATGGACCATTGTTGTTGTACTCCGCTGTTCCAGGTATCACTATTCGCGCCTGTGTATCGTGTGATGGTGCGCATTATGCCTCCAAGTGCACTGACCTCCCATGGTGATGCTGGCGTGATCAATTGAACTGTGGGCATAGGCGTTTTTGGTGATGTATCGTTTGCTGCTTGTTCGACTGCCGGGCTGTCCACCTGCAGTTCTGTTCTTTCCGTCAACGTGCTATCGGCAAAAGCAGGTGGAACGCCATTTTCAGTATTGGCCGTGAACCCTTTTTCATTATTAATGTTGGGCTCTTTCATGTTGGTCACAGTGTCCGACCCAACAGCAGATCCAGGATTCGGAATCTGAGGGTCTGGTCGAATGGTGTTCCCAGCACGTGGAACCTCTGAACCCGTTCCAGTGTGATCAATTTCGGGATCACCATTAACTCTTTTGTCTGTAGGGTTCATATCTGCGCTATCCACTGGGTCATTGGTTTTCTTGAACGTTGGTTCTTTGATCGTTGCAACTTTTGGATCTGGACGTACTTGACCGTTTCCTTCTTCAATGGAAGGATCGATCGAAGCGCGAGGTATGTTGTTTGAGTTTGGCTTACTCTCCAATGATCCTGTAGTACGATGTGATCTAGCCTTTACTTCAGTACTGCGTTCGCTTTTTAATGTTGGTACGTTCACCTGCTTGGATGGTGCGGTTTCATGCCGGTCATTCAACTCAATATTCGTAATCGTTGCAGATGCTGAGGTCGAATCAACACTACCCACATTTTCTGATCTGATGCGGTTATTCCCTTCAGTTCTTGAATTGCCATTGTTCTCTCCGTCTACTGCAGTATTCGAAGGTTCGATCTTCGCATTGGTCGCGTTCTTCGTTATCAACTCAGTCACTTCATTCCGTATATCATCATCCGTCTTGTACGTTCCATTCAAATACCAAGCACCACCGATCAATAACAACAACGCAGCTCCGCCACCGAACCAGAAACCAAACCGTTTCTTGCGTTTTTTCTGCGCATTCAGTACGGCTTGCATTTCCACCCAGTGGTTCTCATCGAAAGGGATGCTGCGCCCTTCCAACTTCTGCCTTGCCAATTCGTCGAATTCGTTCTCTGTACTCATAGGGTAGCGGTATTAACAGTGCTGCGGCCGGCGAGTTGGGAAATAGCTTGCTGCAATACTTGACGTGCATGGCTTACATGCCATTTTGAAGTGCCTGCGCTGATGCCCAAAAGTTCCGCGATCTCGCTGTGCGAAAAGCCATCCATCACGAATAAGTTAAAGACCTTGCGCGACATGTCCGGGACGCGGTCAAGTAACTGTGCAAAGGCTTCCGATTCCATTTGCTTCAGGTACTCGTTCACATCGGAAGACCGACTTTCTTCGATGGGCGTCTCCATTTTTTCGTGTGCTTTTCGCTCTTTGTTCATTCTGAAAGCATCGATCATGGTGTTGATCATGATCCGCCGAACCCAGAGTTCGAAGGGTACTTCAGGACGGCGCTTTTTTAGATTCTTCAGTACTTTCAAATAACCTTGATTCATGCATGCTACTGCATCTTGTTCATTGCGTTCGTATCGTTTACATACGGACATCATCAGCCCATGAAGTACCCGGTACAGTTCATACTGCGCCTTGGGTTCTTCCCGGATGCAGCGGGCTATGAGGGCTTCACTTACCATGATCAAGGATGTACCGAAGGGCCATCACCTTTCAGCAATGACCCTTTGGAAACAACCATCATTGTTATTGCTTTACGAAGCGACGACTTACGGTTGTTGAACCATCATTGATCCGTAGGATATACATGCCACCTTCCAGCTCACTTACTCGAAGCGTTAAGCGGTTGTTCCCGGAGTTAATGGTGTTATTGGTTACGCTGACCAACCGTCCGTTCAGGTCCAGGATACTTAGCTCCAACTTGCTGTTATGGCTGCTCATCAATGTAAGTGTGATCGCTTCCGAAACCGGGTTCGGCCACAATGCTACATCATTCAGGGTTTCTCGTTCAGTGATCGCGGTCGGCAGTTCACTTATTACGTTCAGCGTGAAACCTGCACGATCGCTGGCGTTCGTATTTCCATGTTGGTTGCCATCAATGATCATTCCTTCAAGTAAACCATCGGAGTCGATCGATAGGCTATCGCAGAATGTGCTAGTACAATTGGCATCATCAGACATGGTCAAGCACAGCACGTATGGGCCACCGTTGGCATACACGTGGGTAGGGAACGCTTCAGTTGATGTTGTGCCGTCTCCGAAATTCCAGAGGAACTGATAGTTACCTGATCCTGTGCTCGTATTCCAGATCCACACTTCATTCGGGATAGGTTCTACTCCACCGGGGTTGCTACCTGTGCTATCCACGTTCTGGTAAGCCTGTATCGCCCAATAACCTGCATTGCATTCGTTGACGCTAGTCGGGAAAAGTGTGCCTGCGGCATCGAATACAACGCTGTCGCATATCGTCGATGTGCAACCATCTGAGTTGCTGAATTGAAGGCATACCAACGTGGTGCCGACGCTAAACGTGTGTTGTGGTGAGACTTCTGAGCTGGTGTAGTTAAGGCCACCATCGAAAGACCATGAATACGCATATGGAGGATATAGGCTACTAAGGGAACAGTTATTGAAATTTGCCGTGAAGGGAATGGGGTCAGTGCCATTTGGGTTGTTGCTGGCCTGCGTAGACGTAAAACAAGCTTGGCAGATGGATGAAAGAGGTTCGCAGGTGCAGTTTACGCTCCACGTTCCGGGTAGCCCAAGTGCTGTAGTACAATCCGTTCCAGGTTGCGCCAATCCACCGGCTACGTCCATGCAGTCTATCGGGTTAAGACTATCGGTGACACAGATGCATGAAGTACTCCAAAGACCATAACTGCCTACATCTCCACATAAAGTTCCAGGGCCCATAGAGCCGCCAAAAACACCGTTGCAATCCGCAACACCAGAGCAGGAGAGTAGCTCAAATCGAGAGAGTGAGTCCTGCCCGTTGAAGTATAAAGATTGCTCGACAGTGACCAAGGCTCCATTACACGGGGTGCTTAATCTGTACCAGATAAAATTGCTGGTCAACCCTAGCGTAACGGACCATGTGCATGAATTGGGTTCCACGGGAATGTCTATGTTATACGCGGGCACTGTGTTCTGTAGGGTCTGTAAGTTCACGGTCTGCCCAGCGTAACAGCCAGGGACTATGCCATTCAGTGTTACAGTATAGGGCATTTGGGCCATGACGGCACTAGCCAACGTTGCAGCAAGGCCGAAGGTTAGGGAGCGGATCGAGATCTTCATGTTGTAAAGTTTAATGGAAGTTCGGATTTCAACTCTATACACGGAGCATCGAGGCAATAGGTTGGGTAGGGATTGAAAATAGTTTTAGCCCGACTTTCATTTTTAGTGGATGGCTAAAACAGAAAGACCGCCCTACCAAGATAGGACGGCCTTTTCTAATAGGTGTTCACTAAGCCTATTGCTTCACGAAACGACGACTTACCGTGGTCCTACCATCGCTGATGCGCACCACGTACATGCCGCTTTCCAATTGCTCCACTGGAACGGATATGCTGTTCTTACCGGTGCTTACGATGTTACTGAAGGTATTGATCAACCGTCCGTTGAGGTCCAGAATGCTAACATCCAATCGACCACTGGTTGTGCTAAGCAATGACAAGGTAATAGCATCTGCTACCGGGTTCGGCCATAACGCGATCTCTTCTATACGCTCTTGTTCGTTGATAGTAGTCGGGAGTTCTTGCAACACATTCACGGTGAATGCAGCACGGTCTTCGTTGTGACCGATCATACCGCTCAGTAAGCCATCACTATCCACGGATAGGGTATCACAGAAAGTCGACGTGCAATTTGAAGCGTCCGTCATGGTCAAACACAACAGGTAAGGGCCTCCATCTGCATAGATATGTGTTGGGAATGCATCCGATGATGTCGTTCCATCACCGAAATCCCATGAATAGGAAATGTTTCCGGTGCCTGAACTAAGATTCCAGACCCACACTTCATTCGGTATCGGTGTGCCGGAACCATTGGGATTCAAACTATCTATGGTATAAGCTTGTAAAACCCAGAACCCAGCTTCGCATACTGCGCTTGAATCCGGTTGGCAAATACAATTGTTGTCCCATGTGCCAATTTCGTTGAACGTGAGCGAACACGCAGAACCGGGGGTATTCGGACCATTCGGTATGCCTAGGCAATCCACATTGGTATTCGTTGGGTTGATGGTGCCATCGGAATCAACTACCAAGCTATCGCAGCTCGTATTCACGCAACCGTTCGCATCCGCAACTGTAAGGCAGGCCAAATACGTACCCGCAGTGAACACTATAACCGGGTTCGCATCATTAACGAACGTGACGCCACCGTCAAATGTCCATGCATAGGTGAATGGAGCAACGCCACCTATGGAACAATTACTGAAACTCGCGCTGAATGGAACAGTACCGTTTACCGGCGTGCCGGTTTGTTCAACCGTGAAACAAGCTTGGCAACTTGCTGTGTTCGCGACACAGCTGCAAGCTGAACTCCACGTTCCTTGGGAGCCGAATGCTGTGGTACATACTGTTCCAGGTAGTGCGGAACCGTTCAGTACGCCAAGGCAATCGACAGTGGATCCACCACAATTCAGATCGATCACGACCATCATCGTGTCGAAGGAATTCACGGTGTACGAGCCGCTTCCGCTCTGTATCGCACCTTGGCAAGGAATACTTACTTCGAACCAACCCAACGGCGAGTCCATGTAGTACACTTCGAAGTAGTTACAATTCGCATCAAGCTGCACGGTCATAGTGATCGCCGGTTGTGTGTTCTGAACGGTGGTAATAGTCACTACGCTGTTCGCTGGTGAGCAACCATTTACGTGCCCGCTAAGGATCACCGGGTAGGGAGGTAAGGGTTGAGCGAATGCAGCGATGCAAAGCATCGTCGCTATTCCGAAGGTGAGTGAGCGGAATGTGTTTTTCATGTTGTGTAGTTTAGTTGAGATCGAAGGTTATGTCTCTATACACGTTACGTTTTCATTGAAGGTTGGGTGGTGACACAAATTTAGTTCATCAAGTCCTCGATCAACCCATCATCTGCCTCGTTCGGCAACGTCACTTTCAAGCCAGGGGTCCGCTTCATCTCTTGTTCAATGCTCCAGACCGCATGTGGGTTGCGAGCCCATGCTCTGCGCGCGATGCCGTTGTTCACATCCCACAGCAACATGCTTTTTAGTCTTCGGTCGCTATCGGCACTGCCATCGAGTACCATTCCAAATCCACCATTGATCACCTCGCCCCAGCCCACGCCGCCACCATTGTGCAAGCTGATCCACGTTGCTCCTCTGAAGGCATCGCCTACGAAATTCTGGACGGCCATATCTGCGGTGAAGCGTGAGCCATCTCGGATATTGCTGGTTTCACGATACGGACTGTCGGTGCCACTTACGTCATGGTGATCGCGGCCCAGAACGATCGGTGCGCTGATCTCGCCGCTCTTGATCGCGTTGTTGAACGCTTCAGCAATGCGGATCCGGCCTTCGCTATCGGCATACAGGATGCGTGCTTGACTACCAACTACCAATTTGTTCTGTTGCGCGTTGCGGATCCAATGCAGGTTGTCGGCGATCTGCTGTTTTATTTCTGTTGGCGCTTCCTTCAACATGGCCTCCAATACATCACCAGCTATGCGGTCACTGATGGCCAGATCTTTCGCATCTCCACTTGAACACACCCAACGGAATGGGCCAAATCCGTGATCGAAACACATTGGCCCCATGATATCTTCCACATAACTCGGGTAACGGAACTCTTCCCCATTTAAACCGCCGATGGATGCTCCGGCACGTTTGCTTTCCAGCAAGAATGCATTGCCGTAGTCGAAGAAATACATCCCCGCTTCGGTGAGTGTATTCACGGCATCAACATGGCGGCGTAAGGTTTCTTGCACCTTTGTTCTGAAGGTTGCTGGGTCTTTCGCCATAAGCACATTGCTTTCCTCATAACTCAGACCTGCGGGGTAATATCCACCGGCCCACGGATTGTGCAAACTGGTCTGGTCGCTACCTAGATCCACCTTGACCTTGCGTTCTGCCAAGCGCTCCCAGAGGTCAACAACATTACCAAGGAATGCAATGCTATGCGCTTCGCCTTTTTTCTGCCAAGCCTGTGCTGCATCGATGCAAGCATCCACATTTTCGATCACTTCATCCACCCAACCTTGGCTTTGCCGTTTGTGCGCTGCGGTGGCATTCACTTCTGCACAGATGGTAACTACGCCGGCGATGTTGCCCGCTTTGGGTTGCGCTCCGCTCATACCGCCTAGGCCAGCAGTTACGAAGAGTTTGCCTTTGGTGGTCTTGTCATCGCCTTTGAGCATTCGGCACGCATTAAGTACCGTGATGGTGGTGCCATGCACAATGCCCTGTGGGCCGATGTACATGTAGCTACCAGCGGTCATTTGGCCGTATTGCGATACACCCAATGCGTTCATGCGTTCCCAATCATCGGGTTGGCTGTAATTGGGGATCACCATGCCGTTGGTGACCACTACACGCGGTGCATCGGTATGGCTTGGGAACAGACCTAACGGATGCCCGCTGTACATGACCAGCGTTTGGTCATCGGCCATTTCGCTGAGGTATTTCATCGTGAGCCTGTACTGCGCCCAGTTCTGAAATACTGCCCCGTTACCGCCGTAGGTGATCAACTCATGCGGATGTTGCGCAACGGCCGGATCCAAGTTGTTCTGGATCATCAGCATGATGGCCGCAGCTTGTTTGCACTTGGCCGGATACTGGTCGATCGGATAAGCTTTCATTTCATGCGCCGGACGGAACCGATGCATATAGATCCTACCGTATTCCTTCAATTCTTTCGCGAATTCCGGAGCAAGTGTGGCGTGATGTGCTGCAGGGAAGTAGCGTAAAGCATTGCGCAAAGCGAGCTTCTTTTCTTCCGCGTTGAGAATGTCCTTGCGCACCGGGGCGTGGCTCACGGAATTATCGATTGGTTGTGCAGGTGGAAGGGTTGTGGAGATTCCTTCTTGGATGGAGGTTTGGAGTAGAGCAGTGTCACTGGAAATTGCAGGCATTCGCTTAAGTGATTAATAACGCAATAGTTTTTTAAAGGAATGATTTGTTAGTGAACGGAAAGGCGATCAGAACGATATCACCCTTTGCCATTGTAAACCTCCTTAAGATCTTTCAGGGAATAGAGATCTTCTTCCGTCCGGAGAAAGTCAAAAGAACTTCCTTCAGCTGCAATTTTTTGGACCCCTTCCGATAATAGGTTCTCATCGACCTGACTCAGAACGTACTCAACAAAATTGAATATCTCCTCCACTTTTTGCTGAGGTAGTTTATCCAATGCCGCAACTGTGCGTTCTATAATGGCTTTTTTTGTCATGATCAGGACAGGATACAAAGCTACGATGCTAGGGCCAAGTGAGGAAGTGGCGCCTTTTGCAAGAAGTTGAGTTCAACGTGCGACGATGAAACGTTGGGGAACTGAACTCGATCCAACTTGCAAAAAGTAAAGTCCTGGCGAGAGGTCCGAGACATTGACGGTTACCCGATCTTGAGTACTTACAGGAATGGATCTACAGGTGTGGCCAATAGCATCTAGAATTATCAAGTTGTCTGTTCCTTGGGAAATACCGTCAATGGTCAACTGGTCATTCGCCGGATTCGGATATGGCGCAACTGCTGATTTTTGATTCTCGTTGATCGACAATAGAATGCCGTCCGGAGTGAGCGTTCCGATCGTGTCTCCTCCTAACACGGCACCGATCAACTGGTACTCTTCCCACTGTTCGAAATAACTTCCACGGAACCATTCAAACCCAATACCTGCCGCATATCGAACCCCCCAACCGGGCTCCGTGGTACCGGGAAAATAATCAACAGGTCCGGAAAATTCGGTATATCCGTTCGGAAGCAGTTGAGGTGAATATCCATGGACGAAGAAGCCTTCTCCCAAATTTCGACATCCTATGATGTACTGTCCATTTTCATTAATTCCATGTTCCGCAATACAGACCATTGGCAATGGAACATCGAAACATGCAAACGGTCCAGTTTCTTCGTGCGGAACTAAGCGTGAGGTTTGAATGAGCTGTCCAGGATAAGAGAACATCAGTTCTGGCCAAGGGAATGTTGGGATACCAGCTGTCCATGGGCTCGTACCAATGCCATGGCTAGTTATATAGGTCGTGGGATTTTGAACTCCATTTTGATAATGGAATTGGGTCCAGCTCACTGTCGACCCTTCAAATACGATCGAACTATCTTGCTGATCACCTTCGGACCCAACTGTGAACTTGTATTTATGAGTTTCGCCACAGCAGCCAAAGCCGCTATCGCAACGTCCAACGCCGTAATGGTATTCCAAAACATCGCCAATTGCGTAAGGGAATAGATCTGCCATACCAGGGATCGTAGATCCTAAGCTCGGTCCGTTGATCCCAAGCAGGTCGTAGTTCGCTGGCCAATGAACAATACCGTGATCTATTCCGATGACGATACTGTCGCCATCGGAAAGCAATATCGACCGTCGCGGTTCTACCGGGTCGAGGATCGTACCAATTTCTGTTGGGCCCATTTCGGCCCAAATGCCATTTGCGGTATCCAACAACCAAGTTGATCCCTCCAACGCCTCCGGCAGTATTAAGTAGGATAGTCCATTAGAGAAATGCCAAGCGCTTTGAGAAACTGTTACATGCCCACCCATGAACTGCGGTTCATCCAAGAGCATAAGAACGCCCCAGTTTCCACCACTGCATGTATCACACTGCACGGCGATCTTATTCAGCTCATACCTGAAACTATCAACCCCCAACGTATCCAAATGCGTTACGAAGACCTGGTTGCTGATGGTGTCCGTGCCATCATTGCTGTAGTTGTATTTATAGGCCGGGTTGATGAGTGCCCAGTTCTGCGCAACTAGACCATTGCTGATCATGAACAAGAGACAAAGTGTAGCAAGTGTCCTGATGAGTTTCATCGTATGATCATGAATCGTTGGGGGAGTGAGCCATCAACTTTCAACGTGTAGGCGCCTGGTTGCAGTTGCTCCACATTGATGCGTTCGTTGGTCGACCTGATCTTTTGGGTAGCAAGGACCCGGCCATTGAGGTCGAAGATGGAATAGATGGAGTTAGGGGTGGCGGATGAAAGCTGGATAAAGTATGAGGCAGGATTCGGACCGATAATAACAGAGGATGTAACACCATGTTCCTCTACAGATAGACCAATGAGGTATTCATCGGAGTGGACCGTGCCGATCGTGTCGCCGTTAATAACTGCACCGGTCAATATGTAATTCTCGTACCGTTCGAAATAACCAGCATCGAGCCATTCCAATCCGACACCAGCGGCATACTGCACCGGCCCGAGATCACCTCCTGAACTTTCAATAATGAATGGCACGGGGTCGGCGGACTCCAGCAAAGCTGGATCAAAGTTGATCAAGTTCCCTCCAAAGGGCGAGCTACCTCCTAATTCGTAAGGAATGAACCGGCAGCCGAAAGTGTAACGTCCTAATGAATCTATTTTATGTTCAGCTATGCAGGCTATAGTATCAACTCCATAAGTCAAGTCTCGCTGAGAGCGCACCAATTGACCGGGATACGATGTTGCCAACAGTGCCCATGGTAGTTCTTGAGGTCCCGCGATCCATGTATTGTCATACGAAACCTGAAAATTATTTGCTCCTATTTCCACCCCCTCGAACGAATGGGTAGTCCAAGCCCATGTATTTGTGATCCGCATGCCAGTGAATGTGATCGAACCCGTTCCCGGCAAACCGTCTCCAAAAGTGAACTTGTAGTTACTGCCGTATCCGTTGTAGTACCAAGTCCCGTCAAATTCATTAGCGAATGTTGAATACTCAATAATATCTCCAGCCTGGTAAGGATACACCTCTTCCAAGGAAGGTGTTAAGCTCCCCAGATCCGGACCATTCACACCAATGAGGTCGCGGCCATTCCAACTAAGCAATCCGTACGTTTCGCTGATCACGATCGAGTCACCCGTTGATAAACTGATCAATTTGAGTTGCTCGTCATTCCCAAAGACTTGTGCAACATCCACTGAAGTTACTGTAGCTGTGATCGCCGCCAGCGTGTCAAAGACCCATGTTTCTCCAATCCCAGCTTGAGGAAGAATAACCAAGGAACCCGGATCATGGAAGTGCCAAATGGTTGGCCCGACATTCACCCTGCGTTCCATGAATTGCGGCTGGTTGAGAAGAAGGATCTGAGCAATTGAGCTACAAGTATCACACACTCTAGCGATCTTATTCAACTCATACCTGAAACTATCAACCCCCAACGTATCAACGTGCGTTACGAAGATCTGGTTGCTGATGGTGTCCGTGCCATCGTTGCTATAGTTGTATTTGTAAGTGGGATTGATGAGTGCCCAATTCTGGGCGGATGCCAGAACACCGATCGACAAGAAGAGTATGAGGATGTTGTAACGCATTGTTCTTTAAAGTACAAGATATACTGAACGAACAAAACGCTGCACGGCCCTTACAAACTGCCGCATTTTCCACAAATGATCGTGTATCACTTTGGTGAAGAACCACTTTTCAATGGTGTGGATGAAAGATCTTGCGAGCACTCAAAAACAAGCTAACATGAAACTAATTACCTCCCTTGGCACGATAGCCTTGTTGCTTCAGACATCGATCGCAACCGCCCAAACGCCTACACTCGTCCGTGATTTTTATCCCGGTGGCATTGGCCCCACCATCCTCAATAGCGGCCTGCCCAACAGTTTCCGCATTCACAACGATCGCTTGTTGCTCTTTGCAAATGAAGGCGATGGACTGGGGAAGCTTTTCGCCTTGGACGACCTTTCCGGAAACATGGAAGAACTGGCTCATGTAGGTGGGCCCGCGGGCTATACCACCACCAACGGCGGCATCATCACTAGCGGTGAGAACATTTACTTTTTCACTCCCAATGTGTTCGACTATTCGCTCTATGTAGTGCGCAACGGTACGGTGGAGATGCTCGGCACTTTTCCCGGCGCTATCGTGTTCTACTTTGCCGCGATCCCACTTCCCGGCGGCAAGCTGCTCTTCCCCGGACATAGCGAAGCGAATGGTCACGAACCTTGGGTGACCGACGGTACGTTGACCGGCACCCATATGGTGAAGGACATCATGCCCGGAGCTTCCACTAGCTTGGGTGATCCCTTTCCGCTTTTCCAAGGATTCGATTTTCAGGGGAGGGCCTATTTCCTTGGTCAGGATGAGAGCAATGGCATGCAGTTATGGGTGAGTGATGGAACCGAAGCGGGTACTACCCAATTCGCCGTGGTCAATGATCCGGGCGAAACCGGAGCCATCACGTTGGAATGGTCCAAGAACGATGATCATTTCATCATAACCACTCCAGAAGGTGTTCTTGCATCGGATGGGACCACCACGGAATTGATGCATCCTGCCAGTAACGTGAGCGTAAAGATCCCCGGCCTGACCTACTCCGTAAGTGCGGAGGGTTGGATGTATTTCTTGGCCTCGGAAAGCCCTTGGCGCTTGTACCGGACCAAAGGAACCGTGGCAACTACGGAAACTGTTCTGGATGCCAGTGTGCCAGCCCAGGTCTACCCATACATGACGGAACTGAATGGCGTGCTTTACGCTTTCGCCACCACCGGCGGTATCAATACGTCGCTTCTGCGGCTCGATCCGGCCACGGGCCAAGCTACTACGGTGAAGGCATTTGGTCCCATTACGAACGGGTCCGGTAGCAACCAGAATTTCTACGGCTTCCGTGTGGTGGGTGCACACTTCTATTTCTTCGGGATCGAAGGCGATTCGCACCGTCAGTACTGGCGGAGCGATGGTACCGAAGCGGGCACTGTGATGATCAGCAACTTCCAACCGAGTGCAGTGAACGGAGGCCCTAATCCTTCGAATGCCAACATGATCGCGTTCGATGGTCATTTCGTTTTCGCTGCCAACAGTGAAGAGGTTGGGGTGGAACTGTTCGCTACGGAAGGCGTGGTGGGTATCTCCGAAACCAACACAAGTACCAGCACGATAAATGCGTGGGTGGATGGAAGTGGAACACTTCTAGTGCGTGGTTCTGAACAGCTTGGTGCTGTGCGCTTACTGGATGCCACGGGACGTGAAGTGGCGCGGAAGAACAATGTGCGAAGCGAACAAGTTCAGCTCCCGCTCACCGGACTTTCCGCTGGCCTGTACCTTGTCCGCAGTGAGTACAAAGGCAAGGTCGGCCTTGTAAAGGTGCTGTTGGAACGCTAGGTTCCATTTTTGTTCAAGAAGGCTCTGTGGGATCGCCCTACGGAGCCTTCTTTTTTTATCGGTCCACCGGGGAATTCCCATACGGGCAATGCCGACAACCGTTCTGGCAACAATATCCGCGGCGCAGTAGGTATTGTTCCGTGAATACCACGTAGCCTTCCGGGCTGAAGTAGAAATCGCCATCCACGTAGCCCTGTTCTTTTAGCCGAGTACTGCGCGGGTCGTTAGGGTCGGGTAGATGAGACTTATCCATTGGGCGCTAAGATGGCTGGTTTTTACGTTAACTATTCACGATCGGCGGTTCATAGCGGGATGCCTAGGGGCATACGCTGTGTAGCATAGTCCAGTAGTTTCGTGAGATACCGTTCCAAATTGGAATCCATGTCCTTCTTCAGATCAATGAAATTGTTGGTGCTGGCGTGCGTTTGCGCGCTTTCCGGCTTGTCGTATGCCCAGGCGCAACCCAGTGGTCAACGGTATACCGCTGAGGAATATATCGCCCTCTGGAAGGAAGTGGCCGTGACAAAAATGAAGGAGCATGGTATTCCGGCGAGCATTACGCTTGCTCAAGGGTTGCTGGAAAGTGGTAACGGAAATAGCCTCTTGGCCCGCGAAGGCAATAATCACTTCGGTATCAAGTGCACGCCCGACTGGACCGGTGGAAAGACCTACCACGACGACGACAAGAAGAACGATTGTTTCCGGAAATACAAGAATGCCGCCGATAGTTATGAGGACCATGCGAAATTCCTGCAACGGTCAAGGTATGCTGCGCTTTTTGAGCTGAGGTCGACGGACTACCAAGGTTGGGCCAAAGGGTTGAAAAAGGCTGGGTATGCTACCGATCCGAACTATCCTTCGAAGTTGATCGCATTGATCGAACGTTATCAATTGGATAATTTGGATAAGGGGATCGATGTGAACTACAAACCTTCCAAGAACACGACCGCCTCAACAGGGAAGAAGCCATCTTCACGAAATTCAGGCCGCAGTAATCGTGTGGAAAGTGGCACCGTCACCTTGGCCATGGGCCGATCAGTGGAGAAATTCCAAGGGCGTATCAAATACGTACGTGCCAAGAACGGCGAGGATTTCCGCAAGCTGGCGCAGGAACTGGAAATGACCCACGGCATGCTAGCGCGATGGAACGATATGGATAAGAACAGCCAGTTGGAAGAAGGGCAGGTGATCTTTATTCAACCCAAGCGGAATGCCGCAAAGGGGCCTATGGTACATGTGGCGAAGGAGGGCGAAACGCTGTGGGGCATTAGCCAGGAGTATGGCGTTAAGCTCTCACGCCTGGCCAAGTACAATGCGGTGAGTGAGGATGCGCCTTTAACCGTAGGGCAAAAAGTCTGGTTGAAGAAGCAGCGGTGATCCGTATGACTGCAACCGGGGATGGTGGAAGGGATGGCACGCAGATAACGCAGAAAGAAGGGATCAACACGGATTTTGGGTTTTTGCTGATTGCTAGCTATGACTGGTTTCGCTTTCCGAAGTCTACATTTTAACTAAGAAATAACTACCGCGACTGCATATTGCTCCTGCCAACCATCAAGGAGTAAAGTAGGATGTCAACTGCAGACTTGTTTGTTACCTCGCAAATACCAGAGTCTAGCAACGCGAAGCTCTAGGACTGCCAACTGCCAACTGTAGGCTGCCGACTCCTAATTATTCACTTCTACTTTAATGTGCATGATGATCGCGATGGACCGTGCTCTGGAGATCGCTTCTTCGGCCTTAGGACCTTCGTGCAGTTCATTCATTGTGGCTTCGAAATGTACCAGCCAACGGTCGAAGTGTTCCTTGCTCATTGGTTTTTGTTGGTTGAGCCGAAGGTGAACGTCCGTGACATTGGTGGTGTAGCCGGCATCGCCCAACAGGACCATTTCCCAGAACATAGCTACTCTTGGCAGGTGATGCTCCAGATCGAGGTCGACGAAGAAGTGTTTGATCAAAGGGTCCACCAGAAGTTTGTCGTAGAACCGATCAACCAGGTTGCGGATCTCCGCTCGGGTCTTGATGTCTTCCTTGCTCACTTTGTTCGGTCGTTACTGAGTGAAAGCTGGTAGACCATTAGCACGCCATCCGCTGTAGCCGTTATGAGTTCATTGTGACCATCGCGATTGAGATCTTCAATGGTGATCGGTAGGGATCCTTGCAATGGCATATCGTCTAGTGGATGACCGCGATCGTTGATGAGATGGACCTGATCGAGTGATGGAATTACAACGCCGATCAATGCTGTACTTCCTTTTGCGAAGCACAAGGGATCCATCGTTAATGGCGCTCCGAACGTCTTGGTGAAAACTGGCTTACCCGTGTGCGAAACGATCAAACTATCCGCAACGACCCTGATCAGATCGAAGTGCCCATCGTCTGCTAAGTTGCCTAGCGAAAGTTGGCCATTTCCTCCGGAAGCCAGCTGCTCTGTTGTGCCGTTCAATTGGCTCTCGAACAATGCACCGGTGCTGTCCCTCCAGATCGCACGTGTCGTTAATATGTCCAGCCCTGGCAATATTTTCAATACGTTGGTTGCGTTCTTCAGCGCTAAGGAAGCGCGCTCGCGTTGTTCGCCACGGCGATCCAGTAACAAAACTTTTCCGTCACCATCAACCACCACCAAATAGTCCTTGTTCTTGATACGAACATGCTGGATCATCTCGCGCGACGGATTGTTCAGTTTCGCTGGATCCCAACCACTCACGGGAACACCATCCATCGAGAAGTTCATGATCTTGCCATTCGCGGTCGGCAATAGAATGCGATACTCGCGCTTGTCGTCGTAATCAAAGACAGCTAGTGGTGCCGTTGCATTGCTGGTAAGTGGAACCGGGAACCCACCCACATCCTTCCCGTTTCGGTCGATCAGATAGATCCGCTCAGCTGTGTTGAAGAGCATTTGCAGTTTGCCATTCTTGAAGCGATCCACTTGGTGAACATCGCCCATGATGGCACCATCAACTTCACGCGACCAGAGCTGCTTACCTGTGCTTCCGATCAAGTGGATCTTATTATCCGTGCCTTGCACGAAGACCTCTCGCGTGTTGTTGGTGTGATTGATGAGGATCGTCGGCTTGCGTTGGATCAATGGACCCACGGTTGCGCTCCATAATTCACGGGTGCCGCTAGCTTCCATCGGTGCGTGTTGGACACCCAGTGCAATGTGCTGCATGCCATGCTGTCCCGGAGAGACCTGCATGCTAAGCCCACCGAATCGCGTCCAGAGCGAATCATACGTGGCGAACGTATTCGATGGTCCCTTGCGCAGGCCTCTGCTCAACAGTGGTGCTACTCTGGCCACATCGCACCAGATAGTTCTTCCCGCCTCTGCTCCGATCTGCTGTAACCACGCGATAGCTCGTGGTTCTTCAGCAAGTGTATTGCCATCATTCCAGCCATCAATGCTCTTTCTTAATGAATTCACATCATCACTAAGGATCACAGCGTTGCCAAGGATCATCCACCATGGTTGTTGGAACGTGTATTCGCTCCCGAGCAATTTTGAATAGGGGTCCTGCACCGGTAGCTGCGTGATCTGCACGCCCCGATAGGCAAGTGTATCGCACGAGTCTGCGCATAAGCTCACCAAGGATCGCTGCGCTAGACCCGGATCACTCATCTGCAATACGGCCCAGTGTTCATCGGTGTTCTTCTGTGTTGCGCTCCGGGCCGAGGTTACGGTACCATTCACCCAGCCGAACAGCGCGGTCGTTGTGCTGCTCTCCTCCACATTGTTTCCCCAGCGATCGGTGAGGTAACGCATCGGGTCCTTCACCTGCATCGCATCCATCCAATTGACAGCTGAAGGCAGCACGCGTGATAGGGTGATCTTTTGCGTTCCTTGGTTCTGCAAGGCCACTAGCGCTGGATGCTTTATTTCGGGTACGAAAAGTCCACTAAGCAAAAGCGCTTCAGGCCTTGAATTAAGATCCAAAGCAGCCCAACCAACGGGTAGGTCGAATTGCTCCATGACCTCCGGTTTCCACCATGTGTTCATCAAGCTTTTCAGACGTCCTGTATGTACCAGCACGTGAGCGTCCGTGCCGCCCCCCAAGGTTTTGATCGCACGTGTTAGCACACTATCCGAGAGGATCGATGTGTTCTTGTTCAATTGGAATTCCGATTCATCCAATACGTTGGAAGATGAGGCGATCATCCACAACCCATTCGCGAACCGAACGGAGAGCGCAGGTAACGCGGTATCCGGGCGAACTTCCAGTTGTGTTCCACTTACAAGAGCGTTCTCATCCGCATGCAGAATGCGCGCTATGGTTGCTACGGAACCCTTGTCCTGCGTTTGTGGAGCAAGGATGAACAGTGAGCCGATCTGCTCCCCTCCGTCGCGCAGTATAGCTATCAGAACAGGCACGTTCTTCAAGCTGTTCGAAAACGCTTCATCGGCATCCAATTGGGCCACGAGCTGTGCCACTAATTTTCCGCTGGCCGCCACGCCCGGAACCTGTTCAACTGCATTCCAGAGCTGTGAGGTATGGGTGAATTGATCCCATGTGGACAACGCATTCGGAACTTCAACGATCACAGCGGCCTGTGCAGGGATCGCACTCCACGGATCCTTTACACTGGTCAAGGGTCCGTTCCAGCGATAAAGTGTCCAACCGGCAGCGGCAACGATCCCGATCAATATCAGTATGGTAAGGATGCGGCGCATGGTGGCAGCGAAGGTATCGTGATGCTCGACCAACGCTGTTGAATGCCGTTGTCCTTTCGCACAATTGCGTGTGGATACCGCTGGTCGCTTTTTGAACTAGCGGATCTTGATCAACCGGAAACTCGTTCGGTGATGTACGCATGATCCGATCCGTTCGATCGCAGCGCGATGATCAGCAGTAGGGTAACCTTTGTTCACGGCCCAATTGTATTCCGGATGGGCAGTGTGCAATTCTGCCATGTAGGCGTCCCTGTGTGTCTTGGCGAGTATGCTGGCCGCTGCGATACTGCGGTAACGTCCGTCCCCTTTGATCATGCACACATGCGGAATATCTGCGTAGGTGTCGAATAGGTGACCATCGATCAGTAATTGCTGCGGGGCGATCTTCAGTACTGCAATGGCCTTATGCATGGCCAAAAAGGAAGCTCGCAGAATGTTGATCTCATCGATCTTTTCAGGGGAAACGAATGCGACGGACCAAGCGATCGCGCGCTCTTCGATCAAGAGACGAAGTTCGCTGCGTTTCGCATGCGAGATCTTTTTGCTGTCATTCAAACCCGGCAAGCGCACTCCATGTGGTAGGATCACAGCGGCGGCAACAACAGGGCCTGCCAAACAGCCGCGACCTGCTTCGTCACAACCGGCTTCCAGTAGCTCTTTTGTATGGTAAGGTGCGAGTGGCATTTTTCAGGAATGATCCGAGTTGATCAGGCTAAGGTTTCATTGTGAAATACCCGCATCATCCAACATCTTTTCGAAGCTGTTCCAAAGTTCGGTCGCCGCTTTGTCCCATGTGTAGCGCTTTGCGCGAAGAGGACCCGCTGCGCGAAGCTTTTCCTGGATCTCTGGATCGGTACACACCTCATGCAAGGCTCGCGTAATGTCGCTTACACTGAAGGGGTCACAGTAGTACGCGGCATCTCCGGCGATCTCCGGTAAGCTGGTCGCTTCGGCAGCAACTACGGGCACTGCGCATTGCATTGCTTCCGCAACAGGAATTCCGAAACCTTCAAAATAACTCACGAACGCCAAGCATTCTGCACCACCCAACGCCTTGTGTAGTTTTGGTTGGCCGAGCCTCCCGGTAAAGATCACACGGTCCTTGTGGATGACTTTGTCCCACGCTTGTTTCATGTTGCCGTCCCACCAGAATTTTTCGCCTACGATCACCAAACGCAGTTCGGATCCATGTTCCGTGATCAAGCCATCAAACGCCAATAGTAAACGTGCAATGTTTTTCCGCGGATTGAGTGACCCTACACAGGTGATGTACGGATGGCCTTGCGCGAATTCGGTTCGCGAATTCGCTATCTCTTCAGCAGTCAGTGGTCGGAAAACTTCACCGACACCATTGTAGACCACATCGATATGTGGCTCTGAGACACCATAGGTAGTGGCGATATCGTGTCGCGAGAATTCACTCACCGTAGCCAAACGTGTTGCATGCCTTGCGAACCGTGGGAAGTAGCTCCTATAATAGTTGCCATAGGCTCCAGGAAGATCTTCAGGATAATGCTCGAAATTGATGTCGTGCATCACCGCCAAGGTGGGGATCGTGCTGTGCAGCGCCAAGTATCCATCCGGGCTTATGAACGCATCGGCCTTCAGCTTTTTCAGTTTTCGTGGTAAGAGCCAATTGAACCAGATGCGGTAGAGCAACGGGTGGCGAGTGGGAGGCCACATCACTACCGGTTCAACGTTCTCGGCGTAGATGAACCGTTGATCGAATGCGCGATCGAAGATGAAAATGAACGTATGTTCCGGATGCGCTTTTACTATGCGCGATATGATCTCATGCGTGAACCAGCCGATGCCTTCGAGCTTATCCGGTAGTAGAAGGCGTGTATTTATGGCGATGCGCATTTGCTAGGTAGCAATGTTATTGGATCGGTCTTGAATTTATACCTGAGATCACTCAATGAACCTTATTCCTTTCTGCAACACTAGTGTTCTCATCGTCCTCTCTTTAGAACTGTAAGCTTTGGCAGTTCAACCTATCACGAGAACAAGGGCAATAAGAATATTTCGGGTTATGTTCATAATGCTGGATAAGAAAGCGGCCAAGTTAGCCGTTGCTCACCTTTCCGATCATCTTCTCATCTTCACGGCCGCTAATGCAACGCACCTTCCTCACTAACCTCGGCCTGATACTGGTGTTGAACCTACTGGTAAAGCCGTTCTACATTCTGGGTATTGATGCCGGGGTGCAGGAGGCTGTAGGTGCTACGGCTTATGGTGGCTACGCGGCATTGCTCAGTCTTGGCTTTTTGCTGAACATCGTGTTGGATCTGGGCATTACCAATTACAATACGCGCCATATCGCGCAACACACCCACCTCATGGGCAAGTACTTCAGTGGGGTGGTGGGTGTTCGTTTTGTATTGGCTGGTCTGTATGCTGTGCTCTCTTTGGGTGTCGGGTTGCTATTGGGTTATTCCGGTGACCAATTAAGTATGCTCGGTTGGCTGGTATTGAACCAGATCCTAGCAGCCACCATTCTCTATTTCCGTAGCAATATCGCTGGTGCCCAACATTTGCGTACCGATAGTTTGCTGAGTGTGTTGGACCGCCTGTTATTGATCGGCATGGTTGGCTGGGCACTTTGGGGCAGGGTAGGTGGCGCACCTTTTCGGATCGAATGGTTCGTATGGGCACAGACCATTTCATACGGTATTACGACCGTGGTGGCTCTGGTGTTGGTCCTGCGACTTAGCGGAAAGGTGATCCCGAAGTGGGATATGACGTTCGGACGGGTGGTCCTGCGACAAAGCTTCCCCTACGCACTGCTGATCCTGTTGATGACCTTCTACTACAGAACCGATACGTTGATGTTGGAGCGGATGCTTCCGGATGGTGCGTTCGAAGCCGGCGTTTATTACCAAGGGTTCCGGTTCTTCGAGGCGTTCAATATGATCGGGTACCTGTTCGCCGGATTGCTCTTGCCCCTGTTCAGCCGCATGCTTTCTCCGAAGGCTGCTCCAGGTCCCGGTGGACGCGAAGGGTTGGACCCGTTGGTAGGCATGGCATTCAAACTTGTTCTGGCTGGATCATTGGCCATTGCTGTGATCGGCTCGGTGCATGCCATCGACTTTATGCAACTTCTTTATAGTACCAATACGGTCCGCTCCGGAACAGTCTTCGCCTTGTTGATCTGGAGCTTTGTTGGGGTTTGCACCACCTACATCTTTGGTACACTGCTAACAGCCGGAGGAGATCTGCGAACCTTGAACTGGTTGGCCGGTATTGGTGCTGTGGTGAATATCTGCCTTAACGCGATCCTGATCCCCCGTTATCAAGCAGAAGGTGCAGCATGGGCCAGCCTCGTAACGCAGATGGCGACGGCAGCGGCGCAGGTAATACTTGCCATACGCATATACAAGCTTCGTATGCCGCTCGCGGTTCTTGGCAGGGCATTGGGTTATACGCTGGCCTTAGCTGGCATGGCTTGGGTACTTCTGTGGACCGGAACCACATTTGTTCTGTCACTTGCCATATTTGGCGTAGGAGCTTTGGGGCTTGCCGTGGTAACCGGCATGTTGGATCTTCGCGCTATCCGAACGTTGTTTGCCGTGAAATACAGCGGAACCGACACTGATCATGACATGAATTGAGCGGAAAGTGGTGCTCCGCACCAATAAATTCCAGTATATCACGTTCACCGGGCCAAAGGCTTACTTTAGCCGACCTTTTTTAAGTAGTTCGTTCGCATGTCGCAGACCTCTCAACCCAAGGAACAGAATTCCTATGATCTCGCGCTCTTCTTATGGGCACACCGTAAATTGATCATCGGAATAACCGCATTGGCCATCATCTGCGGTACCGTTGCCGCCTACGTCATCACTCCGCTCTATAAAAGTGAAGTGGTCATGTTCCCTGCTATCACGCAATCCACTTCCAAAGCGTTGCTGTATGAATACTCCGGAACCTCCGAGGATATTCTTGCACTTGGTGATGAAGAGGATGGCGAGCAGTTGATGCAGATCCTCTATTCCGATATGGTACGGAACCACGTAGCCAAGCAATTCGACCTGTACAATGTGTACAACATCGAGGCGGACAGTAAAACGCGTGAAGCGGAACTGAAGGATGCATACCTGGATCATGTCCTATTCGAATACACCAAATTCGGAAGTGTCAAGGCCCGTGTTATGGATGATGATCCTCAACGCGCATCGGATATGGCTAATTTCATTGCCGATCAGGTGGATACGGTGTGGTCGCAAATGGTGGATGAACGCGCGATGGTCGGCTATGGCATCGTACAGAAGAATGTTCTTGAAATGGAACAGGTCATTTCACTCTTGGAGGACAGTATGAAAGTGTTGCGCCAACTTGGTGTACACGATTATCATACACAGACCGAACGGTACAACGAATACATGGGTGCCGCCATCCTGAAAGGGGATAAGCGAGCTGTGCGCGAATTGGAGGATCGGTTCAGTGTGCTTGCTGAGTATGGCGGGGCCTACGTTACCCTTCAGGATCTGATCCGCGAGGAAACGGTAAGGCTTGGGGTGCTCCGTATGAAGATGAGACATGCAGAAGCAGACCTGAAAAGTACGCTGCCGCATAAATTCATCGTGGATCGTGCTGTGCCGGCCGACAAGAAGAGCTATCCGATACGGTGGCTTGTGGTTGCCATTAGCGCTATTGCCGGTCTGTTACTGGCACTGCTATTGATCGTTATTCAAGCAAATATTCAAAAGATCCGTGCGAGCAATGGCTGATAAAGATCTCTCCTTTCAGTGGTTCTTTGGGATCGTACGCTCCAATTGGCGAACATTCACCATAGTTGGCGCAGCTGCAATTGCATGTGCTTATGTCTTCAGCGGCCCAACCTTCATTCCCCCGAAATTCCTTTCAAAAGCCACCGTTTATCCGGTGAATCTGAACAGTTACAGTCAGGAGACCCGCACCGATCAATTGCTGCAGTTGTTGGAGAGCAATATTATCCGCGATAGTCTGATCACCCGTTTCGACCTTGCCAAGTCCTATGACGTGGATACAGCGCTGAATGGTGGATACTTCGCTTTGTACAACGAGTTCAATGATCGTGTGGAGATCAGTAAGACGCGGTATGAATCCGTAATGATCGAGGTTCTGGATGAAGATCCGAGAGTGGCCCGTGATATGGTGCTGGAGATGTTGAACCAAGCCAACCTTTTGGCGCGTCGCTTACAACGTGAGAAATCCAGGGAAGTGGAACGCATGGCTCTTAGAGCGATGAAGAACGAACGCCACAAGCTGGATTCCATCGAGGCGCGATTGGATCATTTAAGACAAGGGAATGGACTTTTGGCATACGAGGTCCAGGCGAAAGAAGTGACCAAAGGATATGTGAAGCTTCTTTCATCACCAGGAGCGAATTCAGCACAAAAACAGCAATTGGAGGCGCTTATGAAGGAACTTGAAGAGAAGGGTGGTGAGTTCCGCTATTTGAGCGGGCTTAGCGATATGTTCCGTTATAACTACAACCGGCTGCTCACGGAATATGAGGTTGCAGTGAATGATGTTACCAAAGAGCTGACCTATACCAATGTGGTGACCTACCCTGAAGTGAGTGATAAAAAGGTATATCCCATCCGGTGGCTGATCCTACTGATCACGGTCGTGGCAGCGGAGCTACTGTGTTTCGCATTATTCATGATCAAGGAGCGGAGCAAAGGGAACGGTGATCCTGAATAGAAAATGGTACAAGCGCTGAAAGTACATTGGATCGCCACCGTATGCGTGTTGTTCGTTCTGATCAATGCAGCGTTCATAGCGAAGGAGATCTACTGGTTCAGTGCGCTTCCTGCGGTTCTATTGGTGATCTGGGCCATGTTCACTTCGGTGAATAACCTGGTCCTGTTCATCGCTTTCGCAACGCCGCTCTCCATCAATCTGGAAGAGATGGACCTTGGTGGTCTGGGTATTGCGCTGCCCACGGAACCATTGCTGGTAGGGCTTATGCTGCTCATGCTACTGAAGATCTCCGTGGAAAGGAATGTGATCAGTGGCAAGGTCCTCCGGCATCCCATCACTTGGGTGATCATGCTTCAGTTGACATGGATGTTCATCTGTATTCTCCCCAGCAGTATGCCGCTGGTATCGTTCAAGTATTTCACGGCACGCCTATGGTTCGTTGTCACCATGTTCTTTCTGGTCACAAGAGTGTTCGAGGATGAACGGAACATGCAACGTTTCATCTGGGCGTACATCAGCGGTCTTTGTATCGTGATCATCTATACGCTGACGAAGCATGCGCAATTTTCCTTTGCACACGAACCTGCGCATTGGGTGATGGAACCCTTCTTCAAGGACCATACGAGCTACGGTGCCATCATCGCATTCTTCCTGCCATTCGGGATCACCGCACTGTGGCTTCCGGGGCGATCCGCAGTTTGGAAAAGCCTTGCCTTGCTGATGTTAGTGTTGCTAACTGCAGGACTGATATTCTCCTATACACGCGCAGCATGGGTGAGCCTAGTAGGTGCACTCGGTGTTTTCATTTTTATGAAGTTGCGGATCCCACTTTGGTCCGTTGCTGCGGTTCTGATCATTGGTGGTGGAGTCTATTTTGCGAACGAGGAACAGATAACCTTGGCCTTGGCAAGTAACACCGAAGAGTCGTCGGACGATCTTGGCCAGCATGTGCAGTCCATCTCCAATATTTCCAGCGATGCATCGAACCTGGAACGGATCAATCGTTGGAATTCCGCATTACGGATGTTCGAGGAGAAACCGTTGTTCGGCTGGGGACCGGGTACTTACATGTTCCAGTATGCACCGTTCCAAGCTTCGGAGGATCGTACGATCATCTCTACTAATTTCGGGGTACAAGGGAATGCGCACAGTGAGTACTTAGGCCCACTTTCAGAACAAGGGGTGCTTGGGTTCCTGTTGATGGCAGCTCTGGTGCTGGTAACGCTGATCACGGCGGTACACTTGCATTATCGCATGCCGCCGGGTGCTGATCGCGCCATCCTCATGGCCTTGATACTTGGGCTGGTAACCTACTATCTCCACGGCGGGTTGAATAACTTCCTGGATACCGATAAAGCGTCGGTACCGTTCTGGGCATTCACGGCGATGATCGTCCTATTGGATCTGAAGTATCCGAGGGCCACAAAGACCTAATTTGATACGAAGGTGCTGAGGCTGAAAAATGCCTGCTGTCTCGGCTCCGATAGATCAATAGATCCGACACGTAAGCAACGCGATATCGTCCAGATACGGTTGCGTGCCGCGGTGTGTCTCGAAGGACTTGATCAGTGCTTTGTTGAGGAATTGAGGACCATTGCCGCCAAGTTCCACCATCATGCGTTCGACCATAGTGGTCTCGAACGCGTTGCCGTGGATATCCTCCTGTTCCACCAGCCCATCGGTATAGCACAAGATCGTCGCCGGTTTAGGTAACGCTGCTTCGCCCACGTTCAGGAAAGGCAATTTCGGCATCATGCCCAACGCAATGCTTCCATCCTGCAACGTGCGAATTCCATCCGCATCGCAGACCAGAGGCGCATTATGACCAGCATTCACGTAACTGATCCGCCGCGCTCGTAGATTGATATGTCCAAGGAAAAGGGTGATGAACCGCTCACCGCGAGCACTAAGGAAGACCTTATCGTTCAGGTCGTTCACCACGGCAGTAAGATCATTACCATGCCGAACACTTGCATGTAGGTTCGCTTGGAAATTGCTCATCAGCAAAGCCGCTGCAATTCCTTTTCCGCTCACATCCGCAACCGCAATGACCACCTCATCCTCGTTCAAGCTGATCACATCGTAGTAATCGCCACCTACCTCACTGTGTGGCTGGTACCAGCCGGCAGCCTTGATGCGCTCGTTGTTGGGTAGATCACGTGGCACGAGCATGTTCTGCATTTCCGCAGCCAGTTCCAGTTCGCGTTTTGCGAGCGCTTGTTGCAAGGCCTGTTTCGCCAAGCGCTGGTTCTCCATGGCCACCACGATCAAATTGGTCATGGTCTGAATGAAGTTCAGATGCTTCACTGCGGGACTCATCCGCTGTTCTTCCTCGTCGATATCACCAATAAGCAACAACGCCAGCGGCCTATCCTGATGATGCACCGGTACTGCGATATCGAAGGAACCTAAACTGATCGCGTGCTCAGTACCGATCACTTGGATGTCATTGTTCTCGCCGAATAAGGCCATGACATCAATGTCCGGATCTCCACTATCCGTTCCATAAGCTAGAATGCGGCTCCATGCACCTTCCGTGAATTCGAATAGCATCAGTCGTGTGATCCCGAGCTCTTCGCGCAAGGAGTGTTCGTACAGCTTCAATAAGTCTTCACGCCCCGTGTTGTTGTTGATCGCCTTGGTGACATCCAATAATGCACGAAGCTGGAACTCCTTCAGGTCCAATCGTTCTATGATCCTATCGAGACGGGCCATATCAGCCTTCCATCTTTTTAAAGAGATCCGGCAATTTGGCGATCAACGCGATCTCCCGCATTTTCTGGCGCCATTCACCCGCAGGACTACCTAGGTAGGTCTTGCCGCCTTCTACTGAATTCATGATGGCACTTTGGCCTAATAGCGTGGCGCCTTTGCCTATCCGCAATTTACTGGGTACGCCTGCTTGGCCCCAAAGCGTTACATCATCTTCGATCACAACGGCCCCACTAATGGCTACATGACCAGCGAACAAGCAATTGCGGCCTATGAGCGTATCATGACCAATGTGTACGTGGTTATCGATCTTGGTGCCACGGCCGATCCGTGTTTCCGCACTAACACCACGATCAATGGCACATTGCGCTCCGATCTCCACATCATCCTCAATCACCACGCTGCCTCCGGGCACCATCTTTTCATAGCCATTCTTTCGCTTTTTGTAATAGAACGGGTCCGATCCGATCACTGTGTTCGCATGGATGATCACGTTGTTTCCGATCGTGGTGTTCTCATAGATCACTACACCAGGCATGATCAAACAGTCAACTCCAATGCGCACATTGGAACCTAGTACCACGCTTGAGTGCACCTCGGAACCTCTTCCGATCAACGGTTCAATACTTCCCCACGCTTTACGCGGGTTGAAATGGATGATCAACGTGTTGTAATCGCGGCACGGATCATCGCTGATGATAATGGCTTTACCGTCCGGTATGACAATGTCATCTTTGTCCAACAAGATGGTGGTAGCCGCACTGTTCAGTGCTTTTTCGTAGTACTTGGGGTGGTCCACATATACTAGATCTCCAGCACGTACGCGGTTGATCTCATTGATCCCGGTAACAGCGAGGTCCGAATTGCCCTTCACTTCTGCGCCCAGTAATTGAGCGATGTCTTTAGCGGTACTGGATGGTGTAAGGTCCACGAGGGCTAATTTACATTCCTAATTCCTAATTGCTCGCTACGCTCGATTCCTGATTCCTGATCCTTGCGTCGGAATTAGGAATCAGGAAGCAGGAATCACTTTTTCACCCGATCCATGTACGTACCGGTTTCGGTATCTACACGAATAACGGTTCCGATCTCCACGAAACTGGGTACGCTCACCTCTGCACCACCATCCAAGGTTGCGGACTTCATCACTTTATTACTGGTGTCACCTTTCACAACGTTCTCCGTGTAGGTCACTTCCAATTCAACGGTCTTAGGAGGAGTGGCAAAAATGGCAATGTCGCTCTCGAAGCCTACCTGCACTATCATTTCTTCTTTCATGAAACGGAACCCATCGCCGAACAACACTACGGGGATATGCTTCTGCTCGTAGGTGGTCTGGTCCATGCACACCAAGTTATCTCCTTCACGGTAGAGGTATTGCAGTTCGTGGATCTCTACTCGCAAGATGTCGATCACCTCACCACTGCGCCAGCGATGCTCGTTCAGCTTACCGGTGCGTAGGTTGCGCATCCTACCTTGGTAGAAGGCACGCAGGTTGCCGGGTGTGCGGTGCTGCCACTCCATCATCTGGCAAATGTCATTGTTGAAGCGGAGGTAGGTGCCGATGCTGATGTCTGAGGAAGTGGCCATGGGTTGCGCTTGCTGTGTATGAGGGCCGCGAATTTAGGGATTTCGGAATATCCCGGACCAATTGAATTGTATATGCTTTTCGACCCGCCTTGCCGCTGATACGCAAAACACTGCATGCACGCATACGTCAAATAGCGCTTCAGTACCGATGTTGTTGAGCTGAACAGGATTGAATTATGATCTGAAGAACGCAGCGGCTTGGTTAATGCTGGCCACGGTCCAATACCGCTCCAAACTTGCACGGGACGCGGGTGAAAGCATGAAAGCCTTCTAAAAAGCCTATGATGCCATTTCGGGTATCGACCGTTTACGCAAGGACCAGCAACGCTTACTACGCGAAGGAATGACCCACTACGCAGAGTTCAAGAAAGAGACCGGCGACACTGCAGAAGCGCTCAGGATCATGGAGCTCGGAAAAGATCAGTTCACGGAGAACCTGGAGTTCAAGGGTTTGTTTGAATGATACGTTGAATTGAGTACAGGCCTCTTCAACCCAAAAAACCTGCAGGACCAATTCAAACTTAAAGCAGTATCCACAAGGCTTTCACTTGTAGCTGCCAACTTCCACAACCCCCTCGCACAATTCAAATTCAACTTTTTGTCGGTTGCTCGCTACGACCAACGTGCGGTTATCTGCGTGGTCGCGTAGCAGCTGGCTGAACCACGCAATGGCTTCGGCATCGAGGTTGCTTGTGGGTTCGTCCAAGAGCAATAAGGGGGTATCGCTCAAAATCGCAAGGGCCAATTTCAAGCGCTGTTTCATACCACTGCTGAAGTGGCTCACTGGTTTTTCCAGGGCATGGTCCAAGTACGCAAGCTTGGCAAGGGCGTCCGGGGCCATTCCTTGGCGGAATGGTTTGAAACGCGCGTGGAACGCAATGGTCTGGCGCAGGCTTAGGTCTTCATATAATCCCAAATAGGGTGCTGCAATGCTGATGTGAGTGTACACTTGTTCCTGCTCTAGCCGTGTGCCATTCAAAGTATGTAGAATGGTGCCTTGCGTGGGAATGATGGCTCCGGCAATGATCTGGAGCAAGGTGCTTTTTCCGCTGCCGTTCGGTCCTAGGATCGCTGTGCGACTGCCCGCTTCAAGGGAAAGGTCAACCCCTCGGAATACAATTTCGCGACCGTATTGTTTGGCGATATCGTGGAGTGTGACGTGCATTGGAATGCAACGCGCTATTCCGCCAATCCACGCATGATCCCTTTCGGACTGTTGCGGATGAAATCGAGAATGGTACCACGTTCAGGGCTGCGTTGCATGGTCTGTTCCACGTTCTGCACGCCTCTGTCAACATTCGTATTGCGCACGAAGATCTCCCGGTAAATGTCCTCGATCCGGATCACTGCATCATCACTGAAGCCGCGCCGACGCAGACCAACAACATTCACGCCCATGTAGCTCAGTGGCTCACGTGCCGCCTTCACGTAGGGTGGTACGTTCTTGCGAACAAGACTTGCTCCCGCCACAAAGCTGTGTGCACCAATGTGGATGAACTGTTGCACAGCGACATTGCCTTCCAGAATGGCCCAATCGTCTATGGTAACGTGTCCCGCAAGGTTTACACTGTTCGCAATAACAACATTGCTGCCAAGCATGCAGTCGTGTGCCAAATGCACATAGGCCATGAGAAGACTGTTCTCGCCCACAGTAGTACGCTCTCGGTCGGCTGTTCCCCGGTTAACGGTAACGCATTCACGAACCGTTGTTCCATCACCGATCTCGGCAGTGGTCTTTTCGCCTCTGAATTTCAGATCCTGCGGTATGGCACTGATCACCGCGCCAGGAAATATCCTACAGTTCTTTCCGATACGTGCACCATCCATCAGAATTGCGTTCGGGCCTATCCATGTGCCATCACCAATGACCACATCGCCGTATACCGCTGCAAAGGGCTCTACAGTGACATTCTTGCCTAGTTTGGCATCCGGGTGTATGTACGCTAATTTGGAAATGGTCATTGCGCAGTAGCCGTTGCTTGCTTGGCCGTAGCCGCTGGATCTTCTTTATCCTTTACGATCTGGGCCATCATTTCTGCTTCTACTGCCAGCACGCCCGCGATGTATCCCTTGCCTCGCATGTGAACGATGCCACGGCGTATCGGGGTGATAAGCTCCAAGTGGAATATGATCGTATCGCCCGGGATCACTTTGCGTCTGTACCGTATGCCATCGGTCTTTAGGAAGTAGGTGGTGTAGAATTCCGGATCGGGAACTTTGCTCAATGCGAATATGCCACCCACCTGCGCCATGGCCTCCAGTTGTAGAACACCCGGCATTACGGGGTTTCCGGGGAAGTGGCCCGTGAACTGAGGCTCGTTCATGGTTACGTTCTTCACACCTACTATCGTGGTCTCATCCATCTCCATCACCTTATCTACCAACAGGAACGGGTAGCGGTGAGGCAGCATGCGCTGGATGTCGTTGATATCAAAGAGGGGTTTTGCGCCTAGGTCGATATGCGATACCGGATTCTTGTCCTCTTCGCGCATCTTTTCCTTGAGGCGCTTTGCAAAACTGGTGTTGCCGAAATGGCCCGGACGACCAGCCAGAATATGACCTTTGATCGGGCGGCCCACCAAGGCCAGATCACCAATGATGTCCAAGAGCTTATGGCGTGCCGGTTCGTTGAAGAACTTCAGGTCCGTGGTATTCAGTACTCCATTGCGGCGGATCTCCACTTCCTCGTACTCGCGGCCCAAGGTCTTGGCCAATTCCATTAATTGCTCCTTGGTGGTGCCTTCACGGTCTTCCAATACGATGGCGTTATTGAGGTCTCCGCCTTTGATCAAGCCCAGCTTGGCGAGGTGTTCCAGCTCCCGCAGGAAAACGAACGTGCGGCACGGTGCAATTTCCTCCTTGAACTCGTCCAAACGATACATGCTGGCATGCTGCGTTCCAAGGACCGGACTGTTGTAATCCACCATCACCGTTAACCGGAACTCACCGCCTGGTGTTGGTACGCCCAGCATTTCGGTGCCTTTTTCCTTGGTCTCGAACCAGAGCGGTTCTTTCAATACGAACCAATTACGTGGGGCGTCCTGTGCTTCCAATCCAACTGTCTCAATGGCGTTAACGAAAGGCAGGGCACTGCCATCCATGATCGGGATCTCCGGACCGCTCACTTGGATCAGGCAATTGTCCACACCTAAGGCGTAGAGTGCGGATAATACATGTTCGGTGGTGTTCACCACGACATCACCTTTGCCAAGTGTAGTACCCCGTTCCGTGCTGATCACAAGGTCCGCATCGGCATCGATGATGGGCTCACCATCCAGGTCCGTCCGCTGGAACTTGTAGCCATGCCCAATGGGCGCAGGACGAAGACTCAAAGTGACCGGTTCGCCGGTATGTAACCCTACGCCTTTAAGCGTGGCACTGCCTTTCAATGTATGCTGTTGGTCGCTCATGGGTTGCATTACGCGCTTGCACATGATCATGCAAGTGCTCCGCGAAGGTAGGATCCCGCGCAATATCTGGGAGCGTTCCTTTGAAAAGGTGTGATCGTGCAGGAGCTAACTCCCTATTCCGCCGCCTTGCGTAACGCGTCCAGTTCCTTCTCCAGAAGCTCCAACCGCTTTCTGAGATCCGGCAAATTGCGGTATACCACGTAACTGCGTTTGTACTCGCCGATGTTGAATGCTGGAGAACCCTGAACCACGGAATCATCCGCAATATCGGATCCGATCCCGCTTTGGGCAGCGATCTTCACCCGGTTACCAATGTTCAGGTGGCCCGATATCCCGACCTGACCACCGATCATGCAATGCGTGCCGATCTTCGTGCTACCAGCGATCCCGGTCTGCGCCACCACCAATGTGTGGGCACCAATGTCCGCGTTGTGCCCGATCTGAATGAGGTTATCCAGTTTAACGCCTTGTCGGATGAATGTGGACCCGAGTGTTGCCTTGTCGATGGTGCAATTGGCGCCGATCTCCACGTCATCCTCGATGATGACATTGCCGATCTGGGCCATTTTCTCTTGCGTACCTGCTTCAGTTACAGTAAAACCGTATCCATCCGCTCCGATCACAGTGCCACTGTGTATGATGCAGTTCGCGCCGATCGCGCTCTTGGCATACACCTTCACGCCTGCATAAAGCCGCGAACCGGATCCGATGATCACACCATCACCGATGAAACAGTTCGGGTAGATCTTTACATCATTGCCAATGACAGCGTTCTCAGAGATATACGTGAAGGCACCTACATAGACGTCATCGCCCAACTTGGCCTTTGGATTGATATAACTGGGTTGTTCATAACCGATCTTGTTGTGCATCTGCAGATCGTGCATCTCCAACAACTTCGCGAAAGCAGCGCGCGGGTCCTTCACGCGTATGAGCGTAAGGCTTTTGGCCAACGGCTTGCTGGGCTGAAACCTGTCCTCAACGATGGCTATGCTCGCAGCCGTGGAGTACAAATACTCGGTGTATTTGGGATTGGAAAGAAAAGTAAGCGTGCCAGTTCTGCCTTCTTCGATCTTGGCCACATCGTATACCAGGATCTGGGCATCGCCGTCCACTGTTCCTTGAAGGAAATCGGCGATCTGTCCGGCGGAGAACTGCATGGGCGGTTTACTTGCGTGCGAAGATAGGACGTTGATATCTTGGCATTTGTTGTTCCATAAGGTAAGGCTCAGGCGAATTACTGATCCAATGGCACCTCGATCCGTGTCAGATCCCATTCCAGGACCAATGTTGCCGGTGTACCTCCGACCGATATTGAGAACAGTTCAACCGGTGTGGTCAGTGTTTGCGGGGTAACCTTAGCCACGGCAACGTCTTCCAAAGGGTCACGCATGGCATTTCCATCGAAATCAATTCCCCAACCGTACATTTTTTTATTGAGGTAGACGCTCCATTGGTCCGCACCCGGTGTGGTCCACAACGTATAGGTACCTGCCGGTACCGCAGTTCCACCAAAGGTGATGGATTCATTGAAGCTGATGGTACTCGCTTCGTTCGCACCGGTTCGCCAAACTTTTCCGAAGGGAACCAAGGATCCGAAGATCACACGGCCTTTCTTGCTTGGCCTGCTATAATGCAAAACTGCGGTCAAGTCACCAACGATATAGGTCTGCTCCACTTCCGGACTTGCCTGCTTGGTCTGCACCTTCATGAATTTCAGGGCAACATAGGCCCCAATTCCGAGCACGGCAGCAATGATCACTGTCCATTTTACTGTTTTCGACATGATGGCTCAATGGGTCTTTTCGATCTCAATTTCTTTTTCAACGGACGCCTTATCTACCAAATCGACATGTACGCTGATGTTCTTGGCGTCCCGCAATACACGCACTTTTCCATCGTCAATAGCTATCGTGGTATCACCGATGAAATCAACTTTTTCCAATTCGCTCACGATCCGTTCAGCTTCTGCATCGCCAGGATGCTCGCTATGATCCTCGTCATTCCGTTGATGACCTTCGTGGCCGCGTTTGCAGCAATTTTCTTTACCCTCGTTTCCATGGCCACATGCCGAGGCGGATGTGCACATGCTGTTGCGATCGCATTTCGCATTTCCGTTACAACTGACCCTGCACACGAGGAAGCCCAATACGGATCCGATCAAGCTGAAGAGTAGGATCTTGGCCCAGTTGGTATTCATGGTGCCGAAGGTAATGGCATGCTATGAACTTTCGGTAGCAGGGATCTTTAGGACCTTGCGAAGTGCCGAACTCATTCATTGAGATGATCGTGCGTTGCGAAATTGATGATGCTATTCTATGGGATCACCTATTCCGGGGCAGAGGATCTGCCTTTAATTCGTCTGGCTTTTTCCATGGCCGGAAAATCACTGCGCCAGCCCATTTGGAGATTGTAGAGCTTGAAGAATAGCACGTCTCCGAGGATCATGCGTGCTATGGTGCCAATACCCATGGACCCATTTTTCTTGCGCCATTGTCCATCAGCAAGGTGAACGCTGAAATTCTTGCCTGGACGGAAGGAGGGTAGAATGAAATACTCCTTCGGCAGAATTCGGATATCGCCACCTATGATCTGCTCCTTATTGTTCAAGCGGAATTTCGGGTAGGTTTCGATGAAGTGTTTCGTTACAATGACATTATTGACCTCAGGTTCCACCATTTCATCGTATTGTGCAAGCAACGCCGTGATCAATGGATGACCCGCAACGCTGCCCATTATTGCGGTGGATAGGAAGTGGTCGTATTCGAATGACCATAAGGTCCGGCGATCGAAGAAAGGCGCAAGGCTTTTCTTCATTCGCACATCAGTATCCAAGTATAGACCTCCGTGATCCCTAAGGACCAATAGCCGTGCAACATCGCTGGCATATGCGTACTGCTTGGCCTCAAGCATCCGTTTCATGAATGGATGGGAGTCAATGTCCAAGTTGCTCTCGTTCCACTCAATGATCGCATGGTCCGGCATAAGATCGTGCCATTTCGAGATGCGCTTCTGCATAGCTGCGGAATGCGGTTCCCCACCGAACCATACGTAATGGATAAGTGGTGGAATACCTTTATAGGTACTTCCGGTGCGATGCTCAGATCTTTGCCTCGCGACACTATTTGGGAGAGTAGGCGTCACTTCAGTTAAGAGATCCTTCGGTGTCTTATTCAATGAACTTGTAAGACTACCCGAAGCCATTTCTTCATCGCGAAGATAGTTCGTCGGAGTATTTTTTGTACTTGGCATTGTGTGATTCGGCAGCGTAAAGGTCCTGAGACTGAAAAGATTTGATCTTATATAAAGTGGCTACTTTTCAACAAAACAGCCTAGTTTTCAACGATCTAGCCTCCGTCTGACCTTTAGGCTTCCTCTTGTAACCACCGCGGCCAGGCCAAGTAGAATTTTTCCACAGGTTTCGCCATGGCGGCTATGCCGAGGTTATCACTGGCTTCAGCAATGTCGACCAAGGCGCCGTCCTTGTACAGAAGCTCAATGCGGTCCTTGCTAGGATCATAGGCATTGTTGATGATACTGCCGTGCAGTACGAACCGGTCCGCTTCGGGTAGCGGTACTTGAAGTGCCTTGGAAACACGTCGCTTCAGATCATTGATCCGCTCGGCAGGCCATGGCTTATCCTGCAATTTGATGCGGAGGTTATGGCGTTGCACAAGATCCGTGGAAAGGCGCGATAGTGTGGTGTCCGGATGATCGCACCAGACCTTTATCGCACCCATGATGTCATGATCGTCCAGTTTCAGGAAGTCATTCAACACCTCCGGTTTCTGGAACGATGCGCGATCGTGCCTGTTCGTAAGGAATTGTTGCAAGGCAGGAGAAGCGAAGAGTACGGTTCCGCGCAAAGCCATCTCCTTGGCATGCCGAAGTGTTTCCACCAGCATCATCTCACACGCCACTACCGCTTTGTGCAAGTAAACCTGCCAATACATCAATCGCCTGGCAACGATGAACTTTTCAATGCTGTAAACCGCCTTCTGCTCCACTACAAGTTTATCGTCCTTGACCTGTAACATCTTCAGAATGCGTTCGCCGCCTATCACACCTTCGCTAACGCCCGTGTAAAAGCTATCCCTGTTCAGGTAATCGATGCGGTCCACATCGAGCTGGCTGCTCACTAATTGATGCAATGCATGCTTCGGATATTGATCCCTGAATATCCGAAGTCCAAGTTCCAACCCTCCACCGAATTCTTCGTTCAGGCGATCCATGACCAAGGCACTGATGTCCTCATGTCCTATCCCATCAACGAGGCTATGTTCCAACGCATGGCTGAATGGCCCGTGCCCAATGTCATGCAAGAGTATGGCGATGGTGGCTCCTAGTTCTTCTTCTTCCGTGATCTCATGTCCTTTGCTGCGGAGCGTGTGGATCGCTTCGCCCATGAGATGCATTGCGCCCAACGCATGGTGAAAGCGCGTATGCAACGCTCCAGGATACACGAGATGCCCTAACCCTAATTGCTTGATGTAGCGCAGCCGCTGGAACCAAGGATGATCGATCAACCGCAACACCTCCGCGTGCGCTACCGTGATGAATCCGTAGATGGGGTCGTTCAGGATCTTCATGCAAGCCGGTGCCAAGGTCGTGAATTCGCGGGTAAGACCAACGCTTTCAGCCGTTAGTAGGTAGAAGCCTTCATTAGCTAACAAACATTAACGCTAAGAACCCTCGTACTTTGTACCCACAAGAGATCAGCTAGCAACACCGTCGCATTTTTTGCGTTCGGGTTGTTATGACCACACGTACCATGGAACCGTCCCGACCTACTGGGACAACCGTTTTGAACATGACCGCTAACATTCTTTGGGCTGATGACGAGATCGATCTATTGCGCCCACACGTTCTCTTCCTGCAACAAAAAGGCTATGTCGTGGATACCGTTAATAGCGGGTTGGATGCTATTGAAAAAGTGAAGGCCAAAGAGTATGATATCATCTTTTTGGATGAGAACATGCCTGGCATCAGCGGTCTTGAAACGCTTGGTCGCATCAAAGTGATCCATCCTCACGTGCCGATCGTAATGATCACCAAAAGTGAGGAGGAGCACATCATGGAAGAAGCGATCGGTGGTAAGATCAGTGATTACTTGATCAAGCCGGTGAACCCGAACCAGATCCTGCTTTCATTGAAAAAGAATTTGGAAGGGCGCAGGCTCGTGAGCGAGAAGACCAGCAGCAGCTACCAACAGCAATTCCGGCAGTTGAGCATGCGCCTCGGCGACAGGCTCGGTACCGAAGAATGGATAACACTTTACGATGAATTGGTGCGCTGGGAGTTGGAGCTGAGTGGTAATCAGGACCAAGGAATGACCGATATTCTACGTTCCCAATGGGCCGAGGCCAACGAGCAGTTCAGCCGGTTCGTGATCGATCATTATGTGGATTGGGTGAATGGTAAAGGTGATGATGTTCCATTGCAATCACACCAACTTCTCAAGGCCAAGATCGCACCGCACATTGATGAGAAGGGAAGTCCATTGTTCATGGTACTGATCGATAACCTGCGGTTGGATCAATGGCGTGTGCTGGAGCCGATATTAGGCCAATTCTATCGCATCGAGGAACAAGGAATGTTCTATAGCATTCTTCCGACGGCAACGCAGTATGCACGAAACGCCTTGTTCGCTGGTATGATGCCGAGTGATATTGAAAAGCGCCATCCCGGTAAATGGATCAGTGAGGACCAGGAAGGCAGCAAGAACGCGCATGAGGATGAATTCGTTGGTGCGCATTTGCAACGCTTGGGTAAGAAGGTGAAATACAGTTATCACAAGATCCTGAACTTGAATGCCGGCCGAAAACTCGCGGACAGTTTGGACAATTTGATGGAGAATCCCTTCAATGTCATCGTCTACAATTTCGTGGATATGCTAAGTCATGCGCGTACTGAAATGGAGGTGATCCGTGAGCTTGCCGAAGATGATGCGGCCTACCGCAGTCTTACGAAAAGTTGGTTCGAACACTCGCCGCTCTTCGATATTCTAAAAGGAATTGCAGAACGTGGGGGGCGTGTGGTGATCACCACGGATCATGGCACCATTCGCGTGAATGAACCGAGCAAAGTGGTGGGCGATCGCAACACGAATAGCAACTTGCGCTATAAGCATGGTCGCAACCTCACGTTTGAAAAACGCGATGTTCTGGAGATCAAGGACCCAGCTTCTGTTTTCCTTCCGAAAGCCAATATGAGCACGAGCTATATTTTTGCTAAAGGCGATCGGTTCTTCGTGTACCCGAACAACTACAATCATTTCGTGTCCTACTTCAGACATACGTTCCAGCATGGTGGCATTTCTTTGGAAGAGATGCTGATCCCGTGGGCGGTACTTAAGCCGAGGTAAGGCAGCTTCCCTTTTGAAAACCCACTACCCGTGATCTCCACCTTACTTCTGCGCAGACCCGTTGATGTCCCGGACATCGCCCGGTTGATCCTGAATAGTTATAAGGATCATCGTGTGTTCGCTTTGAAGGGTGATCTGGGTGCCGGAAAGACAACATTGATCAAAGGGCTGTGCGAAATTCTTGGCGTCAGCGAGGGTACGAGTAGTCCCAGTTTTTCGATCGTGAATGAGTACCGAACGGAACACGGCGACCGTCTCTACCACTTCGATCTGTATCGCATACGGGCAGCCGAAGAACTGGAAGGCATCGGATTCGTGGAATATGTGGACAGTGGTGGATACTGCTTCATCGAGTGGCCTGAGCTGGCGTTGGACCTGTTGCCGAGTGATGCCGTTGTTATTGATATCAGTGTATCTGCCAACGGCACGCGCAGATTACAAATAGGCCCAACACCGTGATCTGCCTTGTTCGTTGGCACATGTTCCGAGGTCATCGTTCAAAACCCTTGTTCTTTGCTATTGTGCCAAAGTGAGCTTATGGTTTATCTTGCAGCGCCTTATCGATCTCCTCTCAGTGGCCGAACCGAATGAGCTTTTCCAGCCAACTCACGAAACAACTGGTCCGCGAGATGACCATGCTCCCTCAAGAGCAAGCATTAGCAACGGGTCGTAAGAAGAAAAGCCTGTTCATAGGTATCCCCAAAGAGATATCCTTCCAAGAACACCGCGTTCCGTTAACTCCTTCTGCAGTGGCCGTATTGGTAGGGCGCGGTCATGAAGTGCTGATCGAGCGTGGTGCCGGAGGTTCTTCACAATTCCAGGACAACGACTATAGCGAAGCCGGTGCCATGGTGGTCGAAAGTGCGGAAGAGGTCTTCAAGGCGGATATGATCCTGAAGGTTGCGCCACCCAATCATACGGAGATTGAAATGCTGCGCCATAAGCAGATCCTCATTTCGGCACTGCAGCTTACCGTTCAACCCAAGGATACCCTGCGCCGGATGATGGAAAAGCGCATGACCGCTGTTGCATGGGATTATATAAAAGATCGTGAAGGGATCTATCCGATCATTCGTGCGATGGGTGAGATCGCCGGAACTACAAGTATCCAAGTGGCAAGTGAATACCTCGGTGCAGAAAAGGGCGGACCAGGTCTTTTGCTTGGTGGTATCAGCGGTGTTGCCCCTGCGGAAGTGGTCGTGGTTGGAGCCGGTACCGTCGGTGAGTTCGCTACGCGAGCCGCCCTTGGCCTGGGTGCTAGTGTCAAGGTGTTCGACCGTAGCATCTATCGTTTACGTCGTTTGCAGAATGATCTCGGAAGTCGTGTTTGGACATCCGTGATACAACCGAATGAACTTGGTAAAGCACTGAAGAATGCTGATGTTGCCATTGGTGCCGTTCGCTCCGAAGATGGCCGCACACCCATGGTGGTTTCCGAGGAGATGGTGAAGGAGATGAAAAGCGGGTCGGTGATCGTGGATATCAGCATTGATCGCGGTGGTTGCTTTGAGACCAGTGAGGTCACCACACATACCGATCCTGTGTACAAGCGATATGGAGTGTTGCATTATTGCGTACCGAACATCGCAAGTCGCGTACCCCGAACGGCCAGCACAGCCCTCAGTAATATTTTCGGCCCCATGCTTCTGCATATGGGAGACGTAGGTGGTTTCGAGGAACTGATCAAACGCGATCTTGGTCTTCGCCATGGCGTCTACCTGTACAATGGTCATGTTACCAGCGCTATATTGGGTGAAGCATTCAAGCTTCCTTTCAAGGACTTGGATATTTTGCTTGCAGCATTCTAATAGGTATTGGGTACAGAGTACCTAGTACAGAACCGTACCCTGTACCCAATACCAGTTACTTAGTTCTAAAAAACAAATGTCTCTTCAACGCCGCTTAACGCTCTACCTCATAGGTTTGATCCTCGGTGGAATGATGGCCTATAAGTTCTATGGCGACCGCGTCACCAATGGGAAATGGCTGCCGGAGAACAAAGTGAAACAACGATTGACATGTACCCTGATAAAGGCATCACCGGAAGCAGATCAGCAACTTGCGCAATGGTCAACTGACCTTAATGCAGTGCGTCTTTCTTTGGATAGCGCATCATTGGACCTAGGTGCAAGCAAGCGCACACCAGATAGCATTTTCTATTCAATGCGCACGATCGTTGCTGGCCGGAACGCTGACCTAACGATCGCTGTGCTCCGCGATTTTGACCTGGATACCACTGCGACACTTCAACGTATTGTGTTGGTCCAATAGGTGGTCAATGTATTAGATAGGACCTATCCCGCTATAATGCTGTTTTACCTCGTCGTTGCTCAATGTGATCAGTGTGAAAACACCGAGTGCGGTTCCGAAGGGGATGCTTAGACAGCACAACGCGGCAATGACCATGGATCCGGTTCGGTTCCGTGCTTGGGAGATCCAATAACCGCTTAGCATCACGAATACCCCAAAAGCAAGTACGGCGAATGCAACTCCGGCCCCAATGCTCTGCATTAAGTGCCCGACGACCTCTGGCGGTGCATCCATATCATGCTGCACAAGATCGCTGTTCATCATTCCACCAACAGCATATAGGATGAACCCGAGAACGATTGCCGTAAGACAAATAAGGCCACCATATACATAGTGCAGGATCGAGATGGTTGAGAGATTGCGCATTGTGTTTGGGTTTTATGAAGCAATGATAGCACACAGCCACATAGCCCAAAGGTCTTTCAGGTTGAATGGCTGTCCGGGTTGATAATTGGTCCCGGAGCGCTGATGATCGTGTGAGTTGGTTGGTGCTACTTGTATCTGCTCAATGGAAACAAGCCACGAACAACACAATCCAATCAACGTTTTGTGTATGAGAAGTAGCGGCTTTTGAGCTTTGGCTTGCGCGAGCTATTGTTAATACACCGTGTTATGCGCTTGCGAATTACTTTCCTGTTATTCTGGTCAGTCCACTACCTAGTAGTCCGAATAATGCAGCAACTCCAGTCCCAATTATTGCAGTTATGATCCAAAGTCCTCTCGTTGCTTGATTTTCAATATCCCCTGTGTTTGCGTCAAGCAACATTGATATTTTCCATCCAACTGTCGTGTCAAATAGTCCCAAAATTGCTGCGTAGATCATTCCTGTTTTTATGTCCCTCTGTCTGGTTGCGATAAAAGCTGTCGTACCGTAAATGATAAATGAAATAAGGGACAAAAGTGAATAGTTAAAGTCAAATTGACTTGAAGTAATTGAACCATGTGTATCAAGAAATCCAACCGCGACTAGTCCGAATAGTAGTGTCTTATATTCCTGTTTCATCGTATGTCATTCTTTGCATAGCACATAACTCCGAGCTATATTTTCCCTCTCCGCTTCCGTTCCGCAATGATCAACCCTAGTTCACGACCTGTTTGTCCACGGGCACTGGTGTTCTCGATCGCTCTTCTGATCAAATAGGGTAGGACCTTGCTCACGGGGCCATAGGGCATATACTTCACCACATTGTATCCCGCTGCGGCCATGTTGAAACTGATGTTATCCGACATGCCCAACAGTTGTGAGAACCAGATGCGAGGGTCGTTCAATGCAATGTCCCGCTCCTGCATCAGCTGCGCTAAGTACAAAGTGCTCTTTTCGTTGTGCGTTCCAGCCACTACGGCCATCCTGTCCAAATGCTCCACGCAGAATGCCAACGAAGCATCGTAATCACGATCACATGCTGCCTTGTCCGGTTGAATGGGATCGGGATAACCCTTTTCCTCCGCACGTTCACGTTCTTTTTCCATGTATGCACCACGCACCAACTTTACGCCAAGGTGATAGCCTCCCTGTTCCGCACGCTGAAAGCTGTCCTTCAAAAAGGTCAGTCGATCATGGCGATACAATTGAAGCGTGTTGAAGATCATTGCGCGCTGCTTGTTGTACAAGGCCATCTGCCTTTCGGTAAGGTCATCAATTGCCTGTTGGGTCCAACTATCCTCCGCATCAATAAGTACCGGAGTGCCGGCATCATATCCAGCTTTGCAGATCCGTGCAAAACGAGTTTCAACACGTTTCCATTCCTCGGTCTCGATCAAGGTGAGCTGGTCCTTGGAACTGACCTTTTCCAACAGCTCGGTACGTGCCAATCCGGTTACTTTGAACACCGCGAACGGTATCTTATTCTGTCCGTTCGCTGCACGGATCCCGACCAATAACTCTTCCGTGGTCTCGTCGAGTGTGGCTTCGTCATCTTGCCCCTCCACACTGTAATCCAAGATGGTGCCAACGCCACTTTCGGCCAATTTCTCCGCCGTGAACAAGCTTTCACGCACTGTTTCTCCACCACAGAACTGTTTGAAGATCGTGGCCTTGATCACCCCTTTTATCGGTAAATGCAGCGCTAAGGCAAGCTTGGTCAAACTGGCTCCCGCAGCGGTAAGCCACGGCGTACCAATGATGCGGAACAGCCAATAGGCCTTGAAAAGGTCGCTATTGCTTTTATGAGCGAAGGCGGTCCGGGTATCTCCAAGGTCAGGTAATCGGTCAGTGGATAGTAAGGTTTTGGGCATCAGATGGGCTGAGGTAACTGGTTCCTTCGTTTATTTGAACATCGGTGGAGGTCATTCCAATGAACTCTACCGAATTGAGGGTAGCAAAAGTAGCAATGGGCAGGATCAAGAAAGCGGTCATAGAGATCGACGCTGGTGGACACCCCGTGTTCGCAGGTCATGACGCACTGCATTTCTTGGAAAAGATGCTTAAAATGCTTGCGCCAAAGCAATGCTTTGTGCTTGGCGACGAACATACCATCAGCCAGTGTCTTCCTGAGGTTCAGGCCCATGTTCCATCCCTTCAGAAAGCGGAACTGATCTCGGTCAATAGTGGAGAACCATCCAAATGTTTGCCCGTCTGCCAAGATATTTGGGAACACCTTGCTGAATTAAAGGCTGACCGGAGTGCTGTGCTCTTGAATCTGGGTGGCGGCGTCGTATCCGATCTTGGTGGTTTCATTGCTTCAACCTACAAGCGAGGCATACGTTCTATCAATTTGCCGACTTCGCTCATGGGCATGGTCGATGCGGCGATAGGCGGTAAGACCGGGATCGACCTGAGAGGGGCAAAGAACATGGTCGGAACATTCCATGATCCGCTTGCGGTCTTCATCTACCCTCCGTTCCTGCGTACATTGAATAAACGCGAGTTGTTGAACGGGCTTGCGGAAATGTTGAAACACGGTCTGATCGAGGATGCGAACCATTGGAAAGCGATCACAAAAGCACCGTTGCATGATCTGGATGCGTTGGCACCATTGATCTATCGCTCAGCAGCCATTAAGGCCGAAGTGGTGAAACGCGACCCCCTTGAGGCCGGCTATCGGAAGGTGCTCAATTTCGGCCACACCATCGGGCACGGCATTGAAGCGTATTCCTGGGAAAGCCAGCACCGCGCACTTTTGCATGGTGAAGCCGTTGCGATCGGGATGATCACGGAGTCATGGATCAGTAGTAGGGTCGGTGGCCTTGATCGCGAGGATCATGATCGAATTGCCTCTTTCCTGATCGAACTGTACAAACCATATTTGATCGATGGTGCTGCGGATCATCGCGTGGTGGAACTGATGCGGAATGATAAAAAGAGCAAGGGTGGTGAATTCCGATTCACACTGATCGATCGTATCGGTAGTGCGGTCACCGATGTTCCTGTAACCGCAAAAATGGCACGTGAAGCATTGGAGCATTATCGCTTGCTTGTGCGTGACCGCCGATGAGCGATCTTTGTGGATCCATTGCGGGTCACGGTTCACTAACATGCATACTTCCATTACCATCAAGCGACCATCAGGATCGCTGAAGACAACGATCAACCTGCCACGTTCCAAAAGCGTGAGCAACAGAGCGCTGATCATGGCATCGTTGATCGGAGACCTGGACCTCGTACAGAATTTGAGCGAGGGTGATGATACCCGCGTTCTGCATCAATTGTTGCGCGATAGACCACATACAATGGATTGCGGCGCCGGTGGTACCACATTGCGATTTTTGCTTGCATGGGCCAGCGTGCAGGAAGGTGAAGAGCACGTTATCACAGGCATTTCACGCCTGTTGGAACGTCCACATGAGGATCTCGTGAATGCATTGATCACCTTGGGAGCTGACATTCAAGAACTACCCAATGGATTCAAGATAAAGGGCAAGAAACTGAAGGGCGGGAAAGTACATTTCGATTCGCCGATCAGCAGCCAATACCTGAGTGCGCTGGTATTGATCGCACCGATGATGGAAGAAGGGCTGGATATGCGTTGGACCGGAACACGATTGAGCGAACCGTTCGTAAGTATGACGTTGAAAATGCTTGCCCACTTCGGGGTTTTTCCACGGTTGGAAATGGATGGTGTACGCGTGTTTCCCGGTGCATACAAGAAGGTGACCTACAATGTGCCGCCCGATTGGAGCAGCGCTGCCTTTTGGTTCGAACAGGTCGCAATGGATCGCGGCGCTGATGTGTTCCTGACAGGGCTTGACGATGAAACGCTCCAAGGCGATCGTGAAGCCATGCGTTTGTGGGCACCATGGGTGAATGCGGAATTCGAAACGGATGGGTTGCGATTAACGCACCGCGAAGTACCCGATGAATGGCCCGACCAAGCCGTGCAGATGAAACACGTTCCGGATCTCTTCCAACCCTTGGCCTTTACGCTCGCTGCACGCGGATGCAATGCCACACTGACCGGATTGGATAACTTGGTCGTAAAGGAGACCGATCGCCTAAAAGAAGTGGCATCCGTTCTGCACGCATTGGGTTGCACTGCCGTCCATTCCGATGGCACCTTTTCACTTAGTGGGTCGATCAAGAACAAGCACCCGTTACCCTTCGATCCGAATATCGATCACCGCATGGCCTTGTCCATTGCGCCGTTGGCACTTGTTCTACCCCAAGTGACCATCCACGATCCCGAGGTGGTGAATAAATCCTACCCGAGTTTTTGGGAGGATCTGCGACAGGCAGGTTATCGTATTTCCTGATCATCAATATCCTGGAACATTCTTCCCTAGCGTGATCTATAGGTTGCCCTGCCACACACCAGAACTGTCCATTTCCAGCGGAATATTGAGGTCACCACCGCGCTGTTCCGCTTTGTTCCTTTCCTCTGTAGTGAGCTTTGGGTCGTCAAGGAATCGGACTTCATCAATGTAGTATGCGTTCTTATCCGTCTCCTTCACAAAGATGTGGATGTGTGCAGGGAATTTGCTTTCCGGGTATGCGGCAGGGCGGATGGTCTTAAACGTGAAATGGCCATCAGCTCCGGTCTTCAGCCAACCGCGTAAATGACCATGGCGCAAGCCTAAGGTCTGTTGCTTTCCCGGGCTGTAACGCCCGTTCTCATCCGTGTGATAGATATAAAGTATGACGTTCTCAGCTGGTGTTTTCCCATCGATCTGGACCACCTTACCCTTGATCACCAGCTGATCACCGGGTTCGGATCCCGACGCTAGTTCAAGTGTGGGGACGAGCGTTGCTAGCGGTGGCTGGCCTTCATACAAAAGGTCGCACCCATCACATGGTCCGCCTACCTGTCGTGTGGTGGTTGTGCTTGGGGTTTCATGTTCCGTTTTACCACTGCACTGGAACAGCGATAGGATCAAGAACGCGATGAGGGGTTTCATTTGCTCGCTTTCAATGTATAATTCGGGTTCAAGTGAAAAGTAACGAAATGATAAGTGAAGTTCGGGTGATCGAAAGATTGTCACTGGCCATTTCGATGATCATCCCCATCTTCGCACGGATGAACCAGCTGCGCGACCATCGCGGATAGGTGGTCGTATGTATTGGTACTTGATCTATTCCGTGAAAAATATGGCATTCCCTTCAGACCTTGAGATCGCGCAAAAAGCGCAGATGAAACACATAAACACTATTGCGCAGTCATTGGGTGTGGACCCTGAGGTGATCGAGCAATACGGCAGGTACAAGGCCAAGCTTCCATTGAACTTGATCGATGAGGCCAAGATCAAAAAAAGTAAGCTTGTCCTGGTTACCGCGTTGTCGCCTACGCCTGCCGGTGAGGGCAAGACCACCACGACCATCGGCCTGGTCGAAGGGTTGAATAAAGTGGGTAAGAAAGCGATGGCCGTACTGCGTGAACCATCACTCGGTCCGGTATTCGGGATGAAGGGTGGCGCTGCCGGCGGCGGTTATGCGCAAGTGGTGCCGATGGAAGATATCAACTTGCATTTCACGGGTGATTTCGGGGCGATCGAAAAGGCCAACAACTTGTTGAGCGCGTTGATCGATAACAACATCCAGAGCAAAAAACGAAATCTTGGGATCGATCCACGGACCATTGCTTGGAAACGGGTGATCGACATGAACGACCGCGCACTGCGGGATATCGTGATCGGACTTGGAGGTACCGGGAACGGTATTCCACGGGAAGATGGGTTCAACATTACAGCAGCCAGTGAGGTGATGGCGATCGTGTGTTTGGCTACGGGCATCGAGGATCTGAAAGTTCGGTTGGGTAACATCTTCGTTGGGAATAGCAACGCGGAAGGAAAAAAATATGTGTATGCACGCGATCTGAAAGCAGAAGGAGCGATGGCGCTTTTGTTGAAGGATGCGATCAAACCGAACCTGGTGCAGACCTTGGAAGGGAACCCTGCGATCATCCACGGTGGTCCGTTCGCGAACATTGCTCAAGGAGTGAACAGCGTGTTGGCAACGAAAATGGGTCTCAGCCTATCGGATTATGTGGTTACTGAAGCCGGTTTCGGCGCTGACCTCGGGGCTGAGAAATTCTTCGATATCAAATGCCGTGCAGCTGGTCTGGAACCCAATGCCGTGGTGATCGTGGCGACTGTCCGTGCGCTGCGTTTCCATGGTGGTTCGGATATCAAGGAAGTGAACAATGCTGCGCCCGATCGTGTAAAGACAGGTCTTGCCAATTTGGGTAGACACATTGAGAATATGGAGAAATTCGGTGTGAAGGCCGTGGTGGCCATCAACCATTTTCCAACGGATACGGCAGATGAGATCGAACTGATCAAAGCGTATTGCAGTGCACGCGGCACCGAAGCGGTCGTAGCGAAAGGCTTCGCTGAAGGCGGCGAAGGCATGAAGGATCTGGCAAAAGCGGTCATCCAAGTTGCGGAAGCTGGTGGTTCCAAATTCAAATTGCTTTATGACCTGGCGCTTACCATCGAGGAGAAGATCGCGGTGGTTGCGAAGGAGATCTACCGCGCCGATGCAGTGAACTACAGCGAGGCAGCGCGGACGGCCCTCCGGCGGATCGCGAACCTCGGTCTGGAAGGTCTGCCGGTATGCATCGCCAAAACACAATACAGTTTCAGCGACGACCCTAAACTTCTTGCAGCACCTACTGGATTCGAGATCACCGTGAATGATATCGAGATCGCCGCTGGAGCTGGTTTCGTGGTACCTGTCCTCGGAAAGATGATGCGTATGCCGGGCTTGCCGGAAGTGCCTGCAAGCGAACACATGGACATCGACGAGAACGGCGTGGTTACCGGGTTGTCGTGATCAATGCGAGCCGCCTGTTAGATGAACGGCATCAGTGCGACAACACCCACAAGTAACAAAGCTGGTACCACACGAAGGAGCAAACGCTTGAACGTTTCACGTGGTGAAGGTTTCCGTGAAGTCGTAACGGCGAAGATGGTTGCAGCACACAATACAACACCCAACAGTGCGAATGAGGTTGCAAATGGCCAATGCTGAACCTTCAGTAGAAGCGCAAGTACACTTACGCCAAGTGAAACACTGCCCAGGGTAATGATCGGTAGGTGGCTTCGATCTCTGTTCGTTTCAGGTATCATGGTTTTTCCCCGAAGGAAATAGAGCGTTGCCAAGAGCACGGATCCAATGGTCAATACGATCGCTGCCGTTGGAAGGTGAAGCATTTTCATGCCGAAGCCAAGTAGGGCGATGATCAGGAGAGAACGTTCTGCGGTTTTCATGGTTTGCTTGGTCAGGTTCATCGTGAATAGGGTTGGATGTCGAAAGAGAGAATGCATGGACCTTTTTAAAGTAACGGTCACTGGTTATGTTGATCTTTGTTCGAACATGCTGGTACGGTCAACCATCTGCGCGATGGTCTTCATGGTAACGGGTATTGTTCTCGCTCAAGCGCCACCTTGCCGCACGTTCATACACGGCACATTCGAGGAAGGCACTCGTACCAAACAAGAAATAATTAGCGGAAATAAGGAAGGTATACGGATATTGCGACGCGGCAATAGCCATGTGGAAACGAACAGGGCCACGCGGCACAAAGTGCGCTACACGGTGCGCTGGATAAGTGATTGCGTTCTCGAGCTTACAAACCCCCGTGTCAAGAAAGAAGGAAGTGTCAAAGTCGACCCGCCAGCTGATACCATTACGATCACGATCACCGATACGTGGAACTACGGTTATGCCTATACCCGGTCTTTTTCTGGATCCGATCGTTCGGAAACAGGTGCAATGAAGATGGTCATTCCACACGGAGCAGGAATTTCCTTCGGCCTGTGATCCAGTGGGTTGATGACTTAGCGACAGATCGTTGTTAATGGATCGCGCTAGTATTCAAGCTTTTGAACGCTGCTCTGGATCAACCTTAGCGGTCCCGTTCTACATGGGGCAAGCCGAAGAACTACATGTCACTTATGAGCGATAGAACCACTACCTTGATGATGGAACGCCTGCGCGCCATTGGAGCACGCAAAGAACGTTTCAGCTACCATGTACGCGGTGACTCGTATGTGATAACCGACATTGTCGTGGCCTACAATATCGACAGCGCAGATGGTCCTGTGGACCTTGCGAAAGTGCTCGCACATGCTGTCGATAACGACAGCATAGTCAGTGGGCAACGCCAGCCGGATGGCCATGTGATCTACACCAGCTGTCGCTTGTTCACGGACATGCAGAACGCCGAACGCTTTGCGCGCGAGCAGAAACAAACTTCCGTTTACAACTGGAACCGCTATGCCGAAATGCCGATCAAAGGCGTAGTGGTGTCGGGATCGGATGATCGTGAAGATGACTCCGACGAGGTGTCAGGGAATTGAGCATGCTTTCTTGGGTTGGTATTAGGTTGGTGGCGAGTTTTCTTTTTTTTGAAGCTATCACAGCATGTTGCATACATCTTCATAAGATACAGTCCATCATCAATGCCCTATTTTCGCCGAACTAAATAATCCCTGAACCTTGATGCGCCAACTCTTTACTCTGTCCTTTGCCACCCTCGTAGCGCTTTCTCTCAACGCCCAAAGCCTCACCAGCCCGGAAAGCGTTGAATATGATCCGGCATACAATCGTTACCTCGTTTCCAATTCCGGTGATGGTACGATCGTTGCGCGTGATCAAGCGGGTGTTATCACTTCTTTCGCTACTGGTATCCCTTCCGGACCGTACGGTCTGGAGATCCTTGAGAATACCCTTTATGCCTGTGCTGGTGGCCGTGTTCGCGGGTTCGATCTGGCTACGGGTGCTGAAGTGTTCAATGTGAATACAGGAGGTACATTCTTGAATGGCATCGCAACGGATGGTATGTTCATTTATGTCACGGATTTCAACGGGGACAAGATCTTTAAAGTAGATGTGGATGCGGCTACCTCTTCGACCTTAGTGGCCAATACCAATGGCACACCGAATGGCATTGTTCATGATCCGGATACCGATCTGCTTTGGGTCGCTTTCTGGGGGGCGAATGCACCGGTAAAAGCTTATGAATTGGACGGCACGCCGGGGCAAACGTTCGCTACGACATTGTCCAACATCGACGGGATCACGCGCGATTGTTTTGGTAACCTTTACCTCGCATCATGGACGCCGGATGCGATTACGCGCCTGGAGATCGCCAGTGGAACACAGACCAATATGGGTTGGACAGTAGCGAATCCTGCGGATATTGATTTTGATGCAGTGAATTCACTGATCTGTATCCCGAATACATCCACCAGTACCGTTACGCTCGAAACAGTTGATGACTGCATAACAGGAGTTGCTGATCTAAGCGCGATCGGAGGACTTACCATTTCGCCGAATCCAACTACGAACACGATCCAGATCGCCAATACGACCAATGCGCGCACCTATCGGATCATGGACTCAGCTTCACGCGTAGTTCTATCCGGAAAGATCCCATCCAACGCAACGATCGATGTGAGTGGACTAAGTCCAGGGGTTTACATGCTTGCCTTGGACAAAACTGCTCAGTTCAGCCGTTTCGTTCGCGCTCAGTAGGCTATTGGAGTAGGTGTTCAGTGTTGGCGCGGCTCATACCCGCGCCAACACTATTTGTGCCAAACCCATTTGGGATCTGTCTATTTGAGACTTAGATTTAGGGTTCACAAATAAAAACCAGCTCCCATTATGAACATCACTTTCAATGAGTTGCGCAAGATCAAGGATACTTTACCTGATGGAAGCATCCATCGCATTGCGAAGGAACTTGAGCTTAACGTAGAGACCGTTTGGAACTATTTCGGTGGATACAGTTACGCCAATGGAAGACCAATGGGTGTGCATGTTGAAGAAGGACCAGACGGAGGTGTGATCGCTTTGGACGATACGCGGATCCTGGATATTGCGCATAGGATCTTGAACGAAAAGCCCGTTCACGCCTGAACCTTTTCCAAAAATAAGAGAACGGTCTACTGAGGTGGGCCGTTCACTTTTTCTACCGATCAGCAAAAAGGTATACGTGATCCAGAGGGCTTGATCCGGATCGTGCAGGGATGTAATGACGAAGTCAGAGAACGATATAGCGAAAAAGCATAGATGGCGTAGTACGGTCGTGATCATTCTATTGGTGCTTGCCAGTGCCGCTTCGGTAATTGATATTTGGGATGGCTATTGGCTCAAAGCGGCAAGTTCCGTGTTGATCGTCCTAGGCATTGTTGCATTACTATTCGCACGGCGATACCACAGCAGTCGTTGGCGCGTGGCCATGTTGATGGCATTCACTTTGGCAGCATTGGCGCTATTCGCTCGGCTCGCATTCTGGCAAGGCTGGGTCTGAAGACCTGTGGTCGATCAACTTCCAACTATCGCTCAATGATCCGGAACTCTACCCTGCGGTTCACGGCTTTGTTCGCATCATTGGTATTCGGAACTAGCGGCTTCGATTCACCGTAGCCTTTCCACGTGATACGCTCCTTTTCCACTTTCTTTTTAAGCAAATGGTCAGCTACGGCTTTAGCTCGATCATTGCTCAACTTCATGTTGTATTCGTCGGTGCCTTCATCGTCCGTGTGCCCTTCGATCTCTGCGCGAAGGAATGGGTAGTCAGTTAGCATGTCCACCAACTTGGTGAGCTCGTCCTCATAACCGGGAAGCAGAACGGCCTTATCGAACTCGAATTGCACATTGTCCAAACGTACGCTGGTACCAACTGTAGGTTCCACGGTTTCGATAGCGACTTCTTTGCTGCTTGTGTGCTGTGGCACAACGATCTTTGGTGGAGGCGGTATGCTTTCCTTTGGTTTCGGCGAAAGGGCTGCACCTTCCGGCGCAATTCGTATGTTCACATCATCGATATAATAGTATGCCCCGCGCTCGCCTTGGTCGAATTTCTCAATGTTCGTAGCTTCATCACCGTAGAAATTTCCGAGCACCAGGAACTTTTCATCACCGGTCGCATCGAACACGCCACTCACCTTATGCCATCCACCTTTTACGGTCTTTTCCTCGTTCACTGTGGGTGTCAGGTACAGCGGCAAGCAATCACGTGTGCTTATGGGCGTATCAGTGAAAAGCAGACCGATATTATTACTGGCTTCATTGCTCCGCACAGCGCGCAATGCCCAGAATTCGGCGATGTAACGGGTACCAGCGATCAAGGGTTCGGGCAACTCAGCCTGTACATATTCGTGCCAGAATGTAGGCGTGTTGCCGAGGCCGTAGGTCTTGATCCCGATCATGGCATCACCAGTGTGTGTTGATTGTTTGCCATTGCTATGTTTGCTCGGATGCGCCCAACAGGTGTTCTCGTTCTTGGTACTGAAATGGTCCGGCGTGGTCTGCGTAGGGCTGCTCCATCCGATCATGTTCGTGTTGAACTTGGCGACATCCTGTGTCCAACCGCAATACACGCGTTGTGATCCTTCAAAGCCAGGATTGACAACCAGATTCGGCATCGTGTCGTTCTGCAGCGCCCGCTGAAGAAGATTCTGTGCGGATATGGTCGGAGACAGGGTCGCCAAACCAAGAGAAATGAAAAATGATCGAGTACACATAAGGTCAAATTTATTGGGTGTTTCTTGCTCTTTTGTGTAAACCGGAGCTGGGTTTTAACTATGGATCGTTGATCGGTGGGTGATGAGTTGGCCGTGGGCACTTCAAAGACCATAGCTGTAGTAGCGAACATAGTGAGGATGTAAGCATGGCAAACGTTCAGCGCGCCAATGCTTCGATGACGAGAATTTATTGTTAACAGCAGATTCCACTCATTCTCGCTTTACACACTTTGTTCAGTGAATTTTATAAAAGGCATCATAGTCTTATTACTCGTTATCTTGATGGCCTGAAAGAATTGCACAATGAAGAACAACTTACGCCCATTGACATTTTTGATAGCATCGCTATCGATTCTTTCTGGCAATGCACAATTCGATGCCATTCCGGATTCAAATGCTACATGGTTGAACACATATTTACAATACCCGTGGGCTTCGATCTTGGGTTACTATTACCACTATGATCAAACCGATCCTGATACAGTTATTGCAGGTGATGTATTCAAAAAGCTGTTCTTGACATCGAATACCGGTGGTCCCAGTGATTACATTGGTGCATTACGCGACAATGGATCAGGCCAAGTATTCATTTGTGATCAGGGTAGTACTACACCCGCCATATGGTGCGACTTTGATGTAATGCCTGGAGATACTGTGCTATCTGTTTTCTCTTGGTGGATGGAAGATGTTCTCATTCATGATGTTGATACGATAACGATCAATGGAACCCCACGGAAGAGAATTGCCTTGTCCTGCCCATCTTCACCAGGTTGGACTGGAGATTATTGGATCCAAGGAATTGGTAGCACAGGAGGATTTCAATTCACCAATACATGCGGAAGTGTTTCAGGCAATGGCGAACTTGTTTGCATGACCTATAACGGGATCGTGCAGTTCGGTAGCAACATAGGCGGTTCAGGGGATTGTGCCTTTTATCTGGGCGAGCTAGATACCCAACCACAGCAGAACAGATTCATTGTTTTTGCGGATCCAAATTCTGGTCTTTTAAGCATCCAACAGGTGGGTCCGAAGCATTCGTCGGCTCAAGTAACAGTCTTTGAAGTTGCCGGGCGCGCGTTGGGTACATGGCGCATGATCAATGCCGATCTTCTTATCGAAATGAACGCATGGGATCGTGGCGCCTATGTGGTAAAGATCATTGATCAACAAGGCAAAGGGTCATCCCATAAGTTCGTCTTGTATTAGGTCGCAGCCTGTAGTGGGAAGTTGGCAGTGTGAAACCAGCAGCGCGCAGTTTGCAGTTTGCAGTTGCAAACTGCCCACGGCCAACTGCCAACTGGATATAGCTCCTTTTCTTCGCACTTTTGCGCCCCTTAAATGACTTTGGCCAGAATATTCAACCTTGTCCGCGAAAGCTTCGATGGCAACGAGGAGCGTGATTACACGAAGATCGGAGTGAGGCATGCGATCGTTCTGCTCTGTATTCCGATGGTCCTTGAAATGGGCATGGAAGCTGTGTTCGCATTGGTGGATATTTTCTTCGTGAGCAAACTCGGCAAAGAAGCGATCGCAACAGTTGGTCTTACGGAAGGGGTGATGATGTTGGTCTATTCCCTCGCGTGGGGCCTGGGGATGGGCATTACGGCGTTGGTAGCAAGAAGGGTAGGCGAGAAGGACCCTAAAGGGGCATCGCGTGCAGCCATGCAAGGCATGTTGCTTACCGTACTGTTAGGGATACTGATCGCGATCCCCGGTCTGATAATGCCAGAGAAGATCCTCCGCATCATGGGAGCCGAACCAGAAGTGGTGACAATGGGCACTCCCTATATGCGGATCATGCTCGGTGGTAACATCGTTATCCTGTTGATCTTTGCGGTGAATGCGATCTTTCGCGGAGCAGGCGATGCAGCCATGGCCATGCGATCACTAGCATTGGCAAACGGTCTCAACATCATATTATGCCCTTTGTTGATCTATGGAATTGGTCCGATCCAAGGACTCGGCGTTACAGGTGCAGCACTTGCTACGACCATTGGTAGAGGTAGTGGAGTGGTCTATCAATTGTACCATTTGTTCAGCGGCAAGGGGCGGATCACCGTACGCGGCATTGCCCTCGCTTTGGACCCGAGCGTTATGCTGAATATCCTGAAGATCTCTGCCGGGGGAGTCGCGCAATTCCTCATCGCGTCTGCGAGTTGGGTGTTCATGGTCCGCATCATTGCTGCATTCGGGAGTGCGGCGGTTGCAGGGTATACCATCGCAGTGCGGATCATCATATTCTCCATACTTCCTTCTTGGGGAATGGCAAACGCCGCAAGTACGTTAGTAGGGCAGAACCTCGGTGCGGCACAACCGGGACGCGCCGAACGATCCGCGTGGTTATGTGGTCATTACAACATGATCTTCATGACCTGCGTCGCGATCTTTTTCTGGATCACTGCACCGTGGTTGGTCAGCTTTTTTACCACTGAACAAGAAATAATCAGCGTTGGTGTTGACGCATTGCGCATCATTTGCCTAGGCTACTTTTTCTACGGATATGGAATGGTATTGGCCCAGGCATTCAATGGTGCAGGTGATACCCTTACGCCCACGTGGATGAATGTGGTCTGCTTCTGGATGCTGGAGATCCCGCTCGGTTGGTTCCTTGCCCAGACACTTGGATGGGGACCTCACGGTGTATTCGCGTCGATAGCCATCAGCGAAAGTGCGCTTGCGGTGTTAAGCGTTGTGCTGTTCAAACGCGGCAAGTGGAAACTGATGCAGGTGTGATCGGCGATCGATCTCCCTAGACCTCAAATTGCCTTTGGTCTCGACTATTTCTTCTTGAACGGTACTTCAAAGGTGCCATCCTTGGCAGGCCATAGTGTGTCAACCGGCATTCTCAAATCGTGGTCTTGTTCGATGTATTTGGGGAGTATAATGAAACTGGTCTTGAAGGGGCTGGTAATTGGAGGCTTGAACCAGATTGTATCAACAGGCTCCGATTCAGCGGGATGATCTGATTGGCGGTACATGACCATAAACTTTTGCGGCTCAATGTAGAGCCTGTATCCTCTCTTAATTATCGAATCCGTGTACGTTGCTCCGTTGAACTTTTCAATGATCGTATCGCAACAAGCTGCAGTAATTTGTAATGCGCGAAGCATCTTGAACTGTTCTGGCCTTAGACGGATCTCGAAAAAGTCAGAAACAGGACCTGTTTGCGTTCCAGTGTAGATACCGGTATCTGAAACGCAAGCGATTACGCCAGAGCAAGGCTCTCCTCTTGTGGTTTGAATAGTACCACGAATGACGTAGGTTTTATGGCCTGACACAATGCTTTCATCCGTCTTGCTTTTTTGTTCTAGGTCTATGGATCGAATCACGTGGTTACATCCAAAAAGGAACAACACTATGAATGACTGTACAAGAAGACGCATCATTATGTTCCGCAGTTTAATACACTAAGGAAATTCAATGTAGCTGATTGCTCTTCACCGATCGTTCCCCGTACTACTTCGGAATGAAATTCTTCGGCTTTCCGGCCTTGTACCACTTCAACAACGTATCGATCATGTGCTCGATCTTCCGTGCATCGGCCCAAGTGCTGCGGAAAACAAGGTTGCCATCCTTATCCACCAGATAGGCGCCATTGGGTGCACGGCCATAGTTGTTGAACGTTGCATCGTCCATGCCATCTAACAGCACAGGTAATTCGCCTAGTTGTGAGAACTGTGCAGCGTACTGGGTCTTCTGTTCAATCGTGGTAGGGATAGGAAATTTCTTGAAATCACCCTTGTCGGATGGATGCATTTCCCTGCCGTAAACTACGAACAGGTCCACGTCCTCATTTGCATATTTCTTTGCCAATGCGGTCCAGCGTTCCATCTGCACACGCGCCGGCGGACTGGTAATGCTGACGAACATGAATGCCCTGATCCTACCCGCATTTCCGCTTAAAGAATAGGTGCCACCGCTGATCACCACTGGAAGTTCCAGATCATGTGTTTTTGGCACCATCCCCCCGCCTTCGCTGTAACTACGCACCTCGCGGATCGTCGTGCGCATCATCTTGTCGAAATTCATACGCCACATGTTCACCTGCTTGCGCATTTTCTTGATCTCCTTCTTGGTATATGCATTCAAGTAGAAGTCCAGATCGTCATGAAAGACCAACGCTGAATCCGTAGCGTACCACGATGGATCCCAATTGTTGAGCTGGGTAAACCCTTGGAAAGAGAAAAGAAAGGTTAGCGATAGTAGGAATTGGCGCATTGCTGGATCAACGAGGCTCAAAGGTAGGACTGTGGTCGGTATTCGGTTTTCGTAGGTACGCTTCGATCATTACCTGATAACAGATCATTATCGATCGTTACTTAGAATTTATACCGCAGCTGTATCTTAAGATCACTCCGTGTATTCCCGGCTATCTCTTGCAGGCCGCTACTGCTAGATGTTTGGTCCTGATAGATCCACGCACCATAACGCACCCAGATATCCATACGCCGCAGTGGTGTTACACGGAACATGGCATAAGCGCGGATCCCACGACCATAGTAGGGTGGAATGGAGAATACTCCGACCAGGTCGTTCTCATAGGCATATAAACGCGCATTGTAGGATCCGCTCTCGAATAGTGCAATTCGGAACGTTGTCTCGAACGGACTGCTCAACGGCCTGTGTACAATGTCCTGGTAGAGTAAGAAACCATGTTCCAAAGGGCTGGATCCCCGCTGGAAATCCACGGTCTCTACACGCGTGCGAAGACTTATGGATGGACTCACTTTGTACGTGGCATTGAACCGGTAGTTGGTCTGGTCAACACTCACCAAATTGTCAATACCGTCAACATCGAATGCCGTGTTCTTTGCGCGTTCCTGATGGCGTGCGCGTATGTAGATCTCCACGCCACGGCTCGGTTTCCAGTTCAACTGTGCCAACCAATCAAATCCAGAATTGGGTGCATCCGTCAAGTAACGCAACCAAGGAAAACTGAATTGATCGAAATATGCATTGAAGGTCCAATGCCTGTTCGGACGGATCTCCAATCCAGTGAACAGGCCATGCTCATTCCAAGGACTGCCACCTTCCGAAAAGGCCACGCTGTACAGACCGTGATAATCCCTTCCATAATTACGGTAGAGCAGGCTCATGCTTACGCGCTTGTCCAGTGAGACCAGCACACCCGTATTCATTGCTTTGCCACCATTGGAACTGGTACTCACTTCACCGAACCAGGTAAAGTTGCGGTAGAGGTAGTTCCAATCAACTCCCGCCGTGGTGTTGGTCTTGCCTCTGAAATTGAACTGGCTATACGGTTGTGTGTTCGGCTGTAGGAATGCATCATATAGAACGTTCGCAGCTGTTGCACCAATGCTGAAATTGCTTCGCTTGTAACGCGCATGTCCGCCAATGATCTGCTCATTGATCCCGTTGCTTTTTCGCAGTTCCGTATTGGTGCGGTGGAATCCGTCTTCCTGGAAACTACTGAAGGTCACCTCCTGGATCTGTGTGCCGATGGAGTCATTCTGGGTGGGCAATGCGGATACGTTCCCATCGATCGCTTTGCGCGAAAAGAATCCGGTCAGTTCGACGTTCTTCACTAGTTCGATCGTAGCAGCACCACCGCGCAGGTAAAGGTTCTCGTTCACACTTGTGTAGGGCGATAGACCAACGGCGTTGCGTTTCACGTTCATGGTAAAACTGCTCTTACTGGAGAACGCTAAGCCGTTCCAGAAAGTAAGTCCTTGCCCGAACTGCGCTTGATAATCGCCGATAGCCACTGCCTTCAAACGCCCGATATCACGTAGGAAAAGGTGTGCGCTGTAGTAATCAAAACCATTTTTTTGAGACCCCTTGAAGAACTCCTCACCTTCATCTTTTTCCGCCGTGATACCAAAGCTCACGTTCTGGCGATAACGGAATCTGTAACGCGCATACAATCGGTAAGGACTTCCCAGATAAACCTTGTTGTTCGCACGCAATGAATCGCGTACCGTTGGGTCGCCGTAATTCGGAAGAGCTTCTCCATCAGGGTCGTAATATTCCTTGCCGAACAGATTATCGCGATCCATGAATCCTTTGCGTTCCTCAATGTTCATGGTACTACGGAGCAGTACTTCGCTACCGCCTTTGGAAAAGATCTCTTTCAAATTGGCTCGCGTGCTCTTCGCATTTTCGCGCACCGTGACAAAGGGTCTGATCAGCTCAATGGTCTCTGCATCCAAGCCATTGACCGTTTGCAGTTCATAGAAGCTTTGCAGCTTCCCGAATTTTCTGATGTGTTCCAATATTGCACTTACTTGGACATCGCTCAAAAAGATCAAACTGTTCAGCTCCTGAGCATCGGTATGATTCAGGTCGATCGGATTCTTCAGCCTATCCGTAAGTTGATCTACCAGCGCGGTAAGGTCCACACTGCTATCATCGCCTAATTGATCACTGGCGGCTTCGATCCGTTGCTCAATAATATCCCGTGGTATCACATCCTCTTGCGCCTGTACATGCATACAGCCGCAGAACATGGCTATGGCTGCTAAGGCCTTTTTCATTTGAACCTGTATGTCAACCCGATCATTGGTGTTGCGCCCAGTTGTGAACGAACGGCAAGAGCCAGGTCAATATCCAATTTCTTGTAGCGGATGCCCGCACCGAAGTGGCCCTGTACCGGACCAGTGCTTATTCCAGTGCGGAGGAACAGAACGGAATTGGGATGATATTCCGCACCGAATCTGAATTGCTCACCGCGATCAATGTCCTTTTCCACATCCGCGGTCAGCAAGAATTTTGGGCTGAACGTATAGACCAGCCCAGCCCGTAGAATGGTCGGGATCGTTTCATCGTAAGGGCCTCCGATCTTCGCCTTGTTCAAATTGTATGCATGCGCTCCTACCCATAATTGATCTGTGAGCTTGGCTTGCATTCCGATCTCGGCCGTGAACGCACTTGCACTCCCGTAATTCTCTCCTAACCGAACACTCAGATAGTCGAATTGCACGGCGACGCGAATGCTCTCTCCGAAGCGCATGGCATAACCCAAACTGCCTTTGCTCTGGTTGTACAACGAATAACCGAACCGGTCCGCACCTATCCCCAATGTACCCTTGCCCAACGGTATGGCGACCGCCAATCCTTGATGCGCGAGATCAGGTGAAAGAAAATGTTGCTGATAGAATATTCCAGCCGCGGGAACTTCAAGTGCGGCAAGTCCTGCGGGGTTAAGCCGTATGCTCCAGAGGTCACTCAGTGCTAACCCGGAGTAACCCATTCCGGCAAAACGAGCGCCCATGGGCAGATCCTCTCCACCTGCACGGATCAGTGGTGAGCTAAGTAGTAAAAGGATAGCAAGTATCGGTCGCATCGCTCCGAAAGTAGGGTATAGACATGGAGTGAGGTGTAAGTGGATGAAAATTCATCTTCTTGTGGTATACAGTAGATGCATGAAATGATCCTGTTACGTTATGGTTCAAGGCTATCGCGTCTTGAAATGTATATTCTTCGAGCATTCTGTTTCTGTGACCCGTTGCGGGTCAAAAAGCACTTAGGGCGATCCTGTATTTCTAATTTCTGCGACCCATCTAAGGGTCAGAAAAAGTTCATGTATGGACCCTGGAAGGGTCACAGAAATTAGACAAAACCCCTGACAAGTGCGGGTTTCGACCCAGAATGGGTCGCAGAGCTTTAGTGGTGAATGATTTACGACGCGATCGCTCTGCGTTGTTGTTCTGTCACCCCGGTAACGATCCTTACCTTCGCGCCTTGCTCATGGAAGACGTATTCACCAAAGCGAGCATATACAACACCATGGCACGCGTTCGCTTGCATGATATCGAGTTCGAACTGTTCATTACCGAACAGGATGTGAACGCCGCTGTTGACCGCCTTGCGGGCGAATTGCGGAAAAAGTACGATGGCAAACGACCCTTGTTCGTTGGTGTGTTGAACGGCGCTTTTTTCTTTGCTGCCGAATTGATGAAACGCTTGGATATTGAATGTGAGATCACCTTCGTAAAGGTGGCCAGCTACCACGGTACCAGCAGCACAGGGAAGGTGAGTGACCTGATCGGGCTCAACGAACGGATCACCGACCGGCATGTGGTCGTATTGGAGGATATTGTGGATACCGGCAATACGATACGCCACATCCTCGATGCACTGAAGGATCATCATCCGGCCAGTGTGAGCATTGCAACGTTACTCTTCAAGCCGGATGCATATAAGCAACCGGACATCGAAATAGAACATGTGGCCCTGAAGATCCCCAACGCTTTTGTGGTGGGTAGCGGATTGGACCACGATGGCCTTGGTAGGAATCTGCCGGGCATATACCAGATCATCCAGAACGGAAAATGAACAAACTGAACATCGTACTCTTCGGCCCACCGGGTGCAGGAAAGGGCACGCAAAGCGCGTTCCTTATCAAGAAGTACAACTTGGCTCACCTGAGCACAGGGGACCTTTTACGCGCTGAGATCAAAGCGGAAACCACATTGGGGCTAAAAGCCAAGGAGCTTATGGACGTAGGTGAACTGGTACCGGATGAGGTCGTGATCGGTATGATCAAGAACGCGATCGAGGAACATGTGGAAGCCGACGGTTTTATTTTCGATGGCTTTCCGCGCACCAAGGCACAAGCCGAAGCGTTGGATGAGATGCTCGAATTCCGCAAAGAACCGATCGTTGCCATGCTGGCATTGCAAGTTCCCGAAGAGGAGTTGGTGAAACGGTTGCTAGGTCGCGGTGCCACCAGTGATCGTAAGGATGATTCCACGGAGGATATCATTCGCAACCGGATCCGCGAATACGAGAAGAAAACAGCACGCCTTAAGGACTACTACAGCGAGCAAGGAAAATTTGTAGCCATTGATGGTGTAGGGACCGTGGAAGATATCACCAAACGATTGGTTGAGGCGATCGGTAGGTCGTGAACGCCGGAACTCTGAATTTCGATGAACGAGAAGCCCCTGTATCCGACGGATACAGGGGCTTCTCGTTCGAGTCTGGCTCTTCGTTCAACAAGAAAAAGACCAAGTGCTGGTTACACTTTCGTACAGGTCATTGTGCAGGTCTCCGAACCACCTCCACCTCCGATGGTATAGGTCATCGTAAGGATGTTGCCCGATAATTGACCACTGCCTGAGAACGTGGCACTATTACCATTGATATCTACTTGCTGATTTGGAACGGATAATTGGCTACCACTCGCAGACGCATTAACAGCTGCACCATATCCACCAAAGTTGCTGATCAATACACGGTCAACACCTGATGACGATGTGGAGATCGTGATCTGGTAGGAGAAGTTACCGCTTGGGCAGCTTTCCGAAACATTATATGTGCTTATGAATTTGCTCCGGACCTGAGTTTTGCATTCTTCACCTTCATAACCACCAGCGCATACACAGGTGCCATCCGCGCAAGTACCGCCGTTCTCACAGTTCTTGTCTTTGCACGGATCTTTTTTACAGGAGGTGAATGTGCCTGTGCTGCCGATCAATAATATCGACATTAGGGTGTACTTCAACAATTTCATTTGGGTGAGTGCTTTTGTTTTTAGGTGGTTTTGATCTGGTCTTAACCGCTCAAAAATAGAACTATTTCGATCGCTCGACCCAAATGGACCCTTTATATCCCACGAAATGGGGATGCTCGTATATAGAGTTTACTCCCTGCACTTTGCACGTTAACGAAATAGTGCGAAATAGAATGTGAATATTTCGAAAAGAGCTGCCAACCGCACAATCCCGACATTTGCGCCTCCATGAACTTCATCGACCATATCCGTATAGAATGCCGCTCCGGTGCTGGGGGCAAAGGAAGTAGCCACTTGCGACGGGAAAAGTATATGCCCAAAGGCGGCCCGGATGGTGGTGATGGTGGCCGTGGTGGTCATATCATCGTGCGTGGAAACGGACAGCTTTGGACCTTGCTCCATATGCGCTACACCAAGCACGTAATTGCCGAAGATGGGAAAGTGGGCTATAGCAACCAAAGTTCCGGGGCGAGCGGCAAGGACCAGGTCCTTGAATTGCCTTTAGGCACCGTGATCAAGATCGAAGAGACCGGTGAGGTGCTCTGCGAAGTAGTGACCGACGGCGAGGAACATATACTCTTTCCCGGCGGTAGAGGAGGGCAGGGCAACCAGCATTTCAAAACGGCCACACACCAAACGCCGCGCTTTGCCCAACCCGGTGAACCCGGTATTGAGCAATGGGTGCTCATGGAGTTGAAGGTACTTGCAGATGTGGGTCTGGTCGGTTTTCCGAATGCGGGCAAAAGCACGTTGTTGAGCGTTGTGAGTGCAGCGAAACCCAAAGTGGCCGATTATGCGTTCACAACCTTGGTCCCGAACCTTGGTATCGTGAGCTATCGCGATCATAAGAGCTTCGTTATGGCGGACATCCCCGGTATTATTGAAGGCGCATCCGAAGGAAAAGGATTGGGCCTGCGATTCCTTCGGCATATCGAGCGGAACAGCGTATTACTGTTCATGGTTCCTGCGGATTCCAAGGATATTAAGGCGGAATACACCATTCTCTTGAACGAATTGAAGGCATACTCACCGGAACTCCTGGATAAGGACCGCGTGCTGGCCATTACCAAATGCGATATGCTCGATGCGGAAATGATGGAACAACTTGCACCAGAATTGCCAAAGGACATTGAGCACGTAATGATCTCCAGCGTTGCCGGAATGGGTCTTGATGTACTAAAGGATAAGCTCTGGGAAAAACTGCACGCTTGACCGCTATGGATCTTGTAAACAGCATCATCTCACTGGATCATGAGGCGTTCTTGTTGATCAACGGGTTTCATTCACCGTTCTGGGATGCCGTCATGTGGCAGATAAGTGATCTATTCACGTGGATCCCGCTCTATGTTTTTTTCCTGTACCTGATCCAACGGAGATATGGATGGCGTGGTCTAGGCATTGCGGTACCAGTGATAGCGCTGATGATATTTCTTACGGATACGGGTTCGGTAATGCTGTTCAAGAACACGGTTCAGCGCTTGCGACCAAGTCATGTGGATGCGTTCAACAATAGTATCCATTTGCTGACCGGAAGTGATGGCCAATTGTACCGTGGCGGTGAGTTCGGTTTTGTTTCATCGCATGCAAGCAATCATTTCGGGATCGCTGTTTTCATGGCCGGATTATTATCCGGTATGCGCAAGTGGATCACACCTGCACTCCTCTTGTGGGCCGGCATTATTTGTTACAGTCGCATTTATCTCGGTGTTCATTTTCCTGCTGATGTGGTGGTAGGGGCGTTATACGGTGGCATCATTGGCTTTGGGTGTGCATTCTCGTACAAGCAACTGATGTTCAATTTCAACAAGTCCGGAAAATGAATACGTGGTTAGCGGTTTTTCTTGGTGGTGGAGCGGGAAGTCTGTTACGCTACGCCATTTCTCGTGGGGTGTTGTCACTGGCATTAAGGGCTTCTTTTCCGTGGGCAACACTCGCGAGTAATCTACTTGCAACCGTCCTTTTGGCGTATGTCATGATCCGCATGCATGCTCATTTACCCGGACGTGAACACTGGATGGCCTTGTTGGCTATCGGCTTTTGCGGTGGGTTCAGTACCATGAGCACATTCAATTTTGAGAATTATCAATTAATGCGTGATGGTTTTTATGGTTTCGCGGCGATGAACATCCTCGTAAGTGTCTTGGCCGGTCTATTGATCTTTTACTTTTTTGCACGTACCACATGATGGGTAATCTCGATCGGATCAAAAGCAATTCGATCCTATTTTGTGCAAGCTTGTTAGCGTGTATGAGAATGTACGGCCAAGATCCGGCATGGACAGAACCGCCGCGTTTGGTGGTTGGCATCGTCGTGGATCAAATGCGCGTGGATTACATCTATCGGTACTGGGATAATTTCGGCGATGGCGGCTTTAAGCGGTTGATCAACGAAGGTTCGTTCCAGCGGAATGCACAATTCGACTACGCCCCAACAGAGACAGGACCCGGACATGCCAGTATTTATACTGGAACCACACCCGCAGATCATGGCATCACGTTCAACGATATGTTCTTCGGTACGGATGATACCCTTAACTATTGTGTTAAGGATCAGAGTGTGAAGGGCGTTGGTTGTGGTGAAGCCTCCGGTCACAGTTCTCCACAGAATTTGATCGCTTCTACACTAGCGGATGAACTGGAACTTGCCACTGAGCGCAGGTCAAAGACGATCGGTATCGCATTGAAGGACCGCAGTGCCATTCTTCCGATCGGCAGGACCGGGGATGCCGCATATTGGTTCATCCCCGATGATGAAGGTGCGTTCGCCACCAGCACATGGTACCGGAATGAATTACCCGAATGGCTTATGGCCTTCAATGCTGAAAAAAGACAGATCAACTATCTACAGAACAAGTGGGATCTGTTGCTTCCTATTGAACGGTATCGCCAAGTGATGCCGGATGATAACCCGTACGAAGAACCCATCCCCGGAACCACATCGCCCACCCTCCCCATGGATCTACAGGCCATGTTCAAGGCAACCGGCTCAGCCGAAGTGATCAAGTATACTCCGTGGGGAAATACGCTTACTACCGATCTGGCGCTAGCTGCTATTGCGGGGGAAGAGCTTGGTGCGGATGACGTAACGGATCTGCTCGCCTTAAGCTATGGTAGTCCGGATGAACTTGCCCATGAATTGGGCCCACGCGCCGTGGAATTGGAAGATATGTACGTTCGATTGGACCAAGAGCTGAAGCGTTTGTTCGCCGAGTTGGATACGCGCGTTGGAACAGGCAAATACACAGTTTTCCTTACAGCGGATCATGGTGTAGTGGATGTGCCACAATACCTGAAGGACCTGAAAAGCAGTGCTGGGTATATTGATAAGAAGAGTGCAAGAAAGGGATTGAACGAGGCACTCGCCAAGCGGTTTGGTGAAGGTGAATGGGTACGATCGATCCGCCGTGGCCAGGTTTTCTTGAACGACTCTCTCATGCAGGCCCGAAAGATCATTCCGGAAGAGATCCAACGAGCAACGGTAGACCATATGCAGTTGGATCCAAATGTCATTGTCGCGCTGTCCGCTACGGATCTGGCACGTAACCAATATACCGACGGTGTAAGGCGTACAATTCAACGGGGCTTCATGGTTCAGCGCAGTGGAGATGTAGTGATGGTATATCGGCCAAATTATCTGGAGTCCTATTACGGAACTACGAAGGGGACAACGCACATGACCCCATGGAACTACGATACCCAAGTGCCTGTCATCTTTTATGGCCAGGGCATACGGCAAGGCGAGATCATGGAACGCACGTCCATTACGGATATCGTGCCAACGGTTTGTGCTATTGTTGGAATTTCATTGCCCAATGCCGCATCAGGGAATGTGGTGGAAAGGGCACTAAAGTGAATGCATACTCGTTCAACGAATGAGGGCGTATGAGGGTTGATCGAACACGCGGTATCTTGATGGACCGGATCCCGATCATACCAGGTCAGAGATCCAACGTGCTGTAACCCTTGCCCACCAAGACCTGTTAATTTTTTGACAATTCCATGTGGCTCTATCGTGAAAAACATAATTAGTTTGGTGCCATGATCGCTTGGGAAAAACCCGCATTTGGAAGTCCTTTCGAACTATGGCGTGAGGATGGTCTACTCCATTTGGTCCTTGCAAAAGGAGCCCGGTTGCAGATCCGCGATATGAAGGAGATGATCCGGTTGATCTCGGCTTTGGATCCTTCTGGTACCGCACCTGTTCTGTTGGAGTTCCCGGAAAATGCTTACGCGGAAGAACCCGCTAGGATCCTATTGAAAAGAGCGTGCAAGGCACAAGGTCATCCGGTTGCATTTTTTACGCATGACCAGAAGAGCAGGCGTCAAGGGGTGATGTTCCAGAAAATGAGCAGACCGGAATTTCCGTTCCGTGTTTTCGAATGGCGCCAGGATGCTTTGTTATGGGCCCAAGAGCATAAAGAGCTTGTGAAGGAAACGGTTTGAACCGTTCGCTCGAGGCCGTTTCGCTGGCCGTTTCCTTTGATAATGTTGAAAAGCGTGTTGCATTTTCTACGACCTTGGTCTGGAATATCAGCTCTGTACGGGGTAATTTTGTAGTGTGCAACAGCACGCTCCATATCGTCCGTCATACGGGTTCGGCCTGGTCACAGCAGCGCTGATCTCATGCTTTCTCCATGGCTCAATGATCGCACAACCGGTGCTGACCATGGAGTCCGTCGTGGAGCGAGGCAATGTCATCGTTAGTGCCAGTATCGATGATCCGGAAGCTCCAAAACCAGTATTCCAAGGCGTTTGGCGAGGTGTGCCCGGTGCATTGGCTGTATTTCAATTGCAACGAACAAGTGCGCCACGCGCTGATGTTCGTGTAATGCTGGATCGCCTTGTGGAAGCCGGACTGGGTGCGTACCTCGATGCCCATCTTCAATTTGGTCGATCAGGAGTAACTACGGACATTTCGGTTACGGAAATGACCTTGGAGATGAATTCCATGATCGCAGCCGCTGCCGAGGAACTTCAGGTATCCTTTCCAGTTGTTGGACTTACAGTGCCTACTGTAACGCAACTTCTGCACTTTGCGAGCATGGATTGGAGCGGGAATTCATCCCAGACTGCATCGGGTTCCAGCGACGATAAATACTTGGCGATCTATCATACGCTGAAAGCGCAGCGCACCGAATTGGATAGACAGATACGTGCTGATCTTATGGAGCTAGGTAGCGTTCTGGTATGGGGAGAACCGAATGACACAAGAGGAAATGTCTATCGAATTGCATCTACGTGCGGTACTGTTTTCGACGAGGATAATTTCTTGTGTGCACTTGACCTGAAACTGACTGATAGTGATATGGCTGCTGTCGACCCATCGATCGGGTTGACCGCTTTGAAGGCTTATGTACCGAAAACTCAGGTTGCACCAGAGGATACGGCCGAGGTTGTTTCTTACACCGGCAAGATCCGCAAGCGGGACCGTTGGCTAAAGACGGAACTTGACATGATCAACTCACGTCTGGATGATCTTGATCAACGTCGTGAACTATGGCAATTGCGAGATCGATTGGAAGATATTGAGGATCGTATTGTTGGATTGGAACTGGAGGTGCGCGATAAGATCGATCCACCGCAGCCTGAACAGGAAAATCCACTTGCCAAGCTCAGTGAGCTGGCCGGTAAGAATCTTTCAGTATCGTTCGATCGTAATTCCGCACTATTGGGCCAGGAACATTTTGTGCTTCTGAACGAGGTTTTCGAACAGTTGGCACGCCTACCGCAGGATCGTGTGCTGATCACCGGCTATACGGATGCCAGCGGATCGCCAAGTGTGAACCTTAAGTTGAGTGAACTACGCGCTAAGGCGGTACGCAACTATCTCTTGGAACGAGGCATTCATGCCGAACGATTGATGGTGAATTACTACGGAGATAGCCGCAGTATGGGCCGAGCGCCGGATGAACGACGCGTGGAGATCGAGTGGTTGGCGCGTTGAGGTATGGTCAGTCTTCGGCTTCTTCCAGGTCAGAAGGCTTGTACTGCATCCGGAAGAGCACCTCGAACGTAACGCCACCATTGGTTCGCACATGGAATGACCCATCCAGTTGATCGGCCATGGCCTCCACGATCTCCAAACCTAGTTTTCCAGGACCTTGACGTTGATCCTCGGATAGACCTCGACCATTATCCTTGACAACGAGACGGAACAGATCTCCTTCAACATTCGTTATTTGGATATCCACGTGGCCACCTGTAGCATATGGGAACGCATGACGGTACGTATTGCTTACCAATTCACACGCGATGATACCCAGTTCGATCGCTGTGTCCTGATCGGCCTTTAACCCATAGGTCGCTACCTCGTAACTAACAGCGTTACTTTCAGGCTTGTGCATTTCAGCCAATGAAGTGATCAGGTTGGTGAAGAACAATTGAAGATCCACGTTCCGTAGGTCCTGAAGTTCGTACAGTTTGTGATGGACAAGCGCGATCGTATCGATCCGTTGTTTGCCGCGCATGAACTCCTCCTTTACTTCTCCTTCTTCCAAACGGGCACTTTGTAAGTTCAACAGGCTACTTACGACCTGTAGGTTATTCTTTACCCGGTGATGTACTTCGCGGTTCAACACATCCCGCTCACCCAGCGCCTTTGCTAGTCGTTTTTCCTGTGCCCGTGTTCGTTTTTCCTGTTTTCGTATCAAGGAGATCTCAACTCCTCTGCGTACACGGACCCAACCCAAGAGAAAGGTGAGACCGGCCAATGCTATGAGCATGCCATACAACGTGTTCCGTTCAGGAGCCATCAATTTGCGAATGGTGGATAGATCGATGATCTCTCCGGTACAGATCGTCTGGCCGTTCAATTTATAAGGCGTTATCAGGCCTCTGAATCTCTTGCCCCCATGGCTGAATGTGCGCGGCCATTGAATCTGATCCGTGGTCCACGTGCGGCCAGCTTCTTGCTCAACCTCACGTAGAATGGGGTCCACTTGTGCAGAATCCGGCGTTGGTATCCGACGACCATCATTGCTTAGGATCATTGCTCCATAATGTCGCAGTGTTGTGGTTTGGGTCACTAATGCTTCCGATCTGGATAGGTCCACTTCGAACGCCAGAATGCGGTACGGGTCCGCATCCTCCCGTCCGCGGATCAACATGGAAAGCTGCATTACCGGATTTTCCGATCCCGAAGGGAAGTACATGTTCCATGCAGGTTCATTCCTCGCATCCTCCAGTGCTTTGCTGAACCAAGGCTGATCACGCGGGTCATAGTCCAGGTCCGAGATCCAAACGCTGTCGATCCTGCCTGACTGAGCGTTGTTGGCGACTTGGCCTTGGATCACCGAACCTCCGTTGGATCCTTCATCAGTAAGATGTAGTTGAAAGTCCAGACCATTTCTTACCAGGCCGATCTCATTTCCGCGCTCATCAGCAAGTCGTACCGCAAGGATCGGCCACTGTGAGTTCATTAATGGCCGCCATCGCTTTATATGATCAGTAGGTGTAAGTGAATCCAACTCTTGGACCGCAGCACATTCTTCCCGTAGGTCCGTACCCAATTCGTGGAACATGGCATCCAACCGGACGCGGTACAACTGTTGGGCACTTTCGAGACCCAGGTCCGCCACGACAATTACGCGCTGGTCCATTTTCATCCAACGCGAGCCGATGAATCCGAGCGTGGAGACCAGTAGCACAATTATGGCTACCACCAACCAACGTTCGAACTTTCTGCGCTTCTTCATGGATGAACTCTCCTACCAAATGCGATGATACGTGCAAGGCTGATCCGCGATCATTGTAATTTCTTGAGTACTGCAATGGTACGATCCACGTCGGTATCATCGATATCCAAATGCAGGACCATGCGCACCATATTGGGCCCGAATGCAGCAGCAATGATCCCGGATCCCTTCAGTTCTGTAAGCATTGAGCTTGCTTCACGCCCTCCGGCCAGCGTGAAAATAATGATGTTGGTTTCCACTGGCATAACATGATCCACATACGGAAGATCGGCGATCGCATCGCCAAGGGTTGTAGCACGAACGTGATCTTCGACCAAGCGATCCACATGATGATCCAACGCATAATGACCTGCTGCTGCCAGTATTCCTGCCTGTCTCATGCCACCGCCCAATCGCTTTCGTACACGACGGGCATTGGCCATTAGCACTTTGTTCCCAACAAGTATGGAGCCGACCGGCGCACCCAATCCTTTGCTTAAACAGATCGAGATCGTATCGAACCGCTTGCCCCATTCCTCCGGCTTTTCTTTGGTAACCGACAACGCATTGAAGATCCGCGCTCCGTCCATGTGCATTGCTAATCCATGTAATGAACAAACGGTTCGGATCTTATCGACCTCTTTCAAACTCCATACAGCTCCTCCTCCGCGATTGCAGGTATTCTCAATGTTCACCAAACGTGTTCGTGCCAACCATTGCGCATTCGGGTCGTTGATCGCAGCCGCTACATCTTCAGCAGTGAACCGACCGTGATCACTTGGTACGAACTTAACGCTGCAACCGCTCGTGGCCATTGTTCCACCTCCCTCGTATCTATAAATGTGCGCGCCTTCATCGCAAATAATTTCATCACCGGGATGCGTGTGTATATTGATCGCTATCTGGTTGGTCATTGTCCCACTTGGGCAGTACAGACCGGCTTCATGTCCAAAGAGTGCAGCAACACGTGCTTCCAACGAGTTGACCGTTGGATCCTCGCCGAAAACATCATCGCCGACGGCGGCATTCAGCATGGCCTTCCGCATTGCAGCAGAGGGTTTGGTAACAGTGTCGGAGCGTAGGTCGATCATAGTGGAGCGCAAGATAATTGAGAGCTTACCTTCTACGGCTCACCATAAGCAGATCCATTAGTGCTCGAACTCAAGATCGAATTAGTTACAGAAGTTCAGTTGATCAGTATCGACGCATAACATGTAAAAGGTGCCTTCAATGCCTTTTGATCAATTTAATGGGCAGTAATGCTGTAAAAACGATCTTGGAATGAGGACCTGCAGTTGGATGAAAGTTCAATCTTGGAACTGTTGAACTGGTCGTTCTGAAACTGGATCGGAGCTATTGTTCATTCATGTCGAAAAAATGACCGCACTGGCCGCAGGACATGCCGCGTTGAAATCCCAGTGGATAAGTGATAAAAATGAATGAGACCAAAAGATGCCCTATGCTTTTCCAATCCCGTGGACGACTGACCCCACTGGTTAGATCGGCTGAGCCACACCGCGGACATTTCATCTCCGCTTCATTTTCATCAAGATAAGGCAAAGACTCGCTTTCTGACAGCAATAGAATTGCAGACTCTCGATCCGAAGTACTCACTTTTAATTTTACTCCTCCAAGCGCATAACCCCAGAGACGGTTCAAGCTGATGGTATGCTCATCATTCACATATGCACCGATGCCCGCATTTTCCAAAATGCAACGGGCCAAGTGTGCTTCAATCGGGTCATCGTAGAAACGTATCGTTACTAGGTCGCGCTTCATCTGATCATTTCCTTCGGCTCACCATAAGCCCATCCCGTATTGGCAACAGCACATTTTCCACGCGGTCGTCTGTTTTTACTTTCTCGGCATAAGCATGTAAACCTTTGGTCTCACTGTCCATTTCGCTTTCTGGTGATAGCACTCGGCCGCTCCATAGTATGTTGTCAGCAATGATCAACCCTCCAGGTCGCATGCGGTCAATTATAAGATCGAAGTAGTTGCAATAGCTCGGTTTATCGGCATCGATGAAGACCAGGTCGAAGATGCCTCCAATGGTCGGTATCACTTCCGTTGCAGGCGCCAAATGTTGATGGATCCGATCATGGTAACCCGCTTTACGGACGTACCTATCCACCATCCCTGCAAGACGTGTGTTGATGTCTATCGTGTGGAGTTTGCCTTTTGTGGAAAGCCCTTCAGCCAAACACAAGGCGGAATAGCCCGTAAAGGTGCCTATCTCCAAGATCAAATGCGGTGACATCAACTTACTGATCATGCTCAAGAATCGGCCTTGCAGGTGGCCGCTAAGCATTTGCGGAAGTTCCACATTGTCTTTGGTTTCTGCCGTTAGTTCTTGTAAGTATGACGGTTCCGGAGAAGTATTCAATTCGGCATACGCCTCAAGGTCCGGAGATAGAAAATGCATGACTTAATGCTGAACTGAAAAGCGTTGAGTAACCCTGCCGACAGCCGTGTGCAAAGAAATGGTGTAAACGCCGTTCACGTAATTCGTTGTCGCAAGTTGAACAGTGTCCGATCCAGCGCGAACGCGATACAAGACCCGTCCATCAATTGCCGATATGGTCAGTTCGCTTCCGATCATATGTGGATGTATGGTAATGGTGAGTTGATCGGAGGTTGGTACAGGATACACTTGCAACGAGTTGATCGGGTCCTCTTCTTCGATCCCCACAACCATATCCAATCGCCACCAGTCGTTTCGGCGCATAATATCACCATCTAATCCAAGGCCATAGTAGAACGCATCGGCCCAGCTTTGTGGTCCGCTTATGCCAACACCAACGCCGCCACGCCGCACACCAGCAGGAAATGCGGGTAGTGGTTCCGTTAAACTATAACCGCCCCAAACGTCATCATGGAATATCTCTTGCTCTGTTGCGCCGCACGCTATTACGGAAACGTAACTGCCGCTGCCATCCGCACCCCATCGCGGTTCCGGAATGCTATCGCGCTGGTACCATGTCCCGGTTTCAAACGCACTAGGGTACTCCCAAACATCGCGCATGCCAACGTACGCACTGTCCGCTCCACCGATCAATAACAATCCTTCGCCACTTCCACGAACAGATGCAGCGCGGTGTCGCGGAGGGCCAGGCACATCACCGGTTGCCGTCCATGAATTGGTTTGAGAGTTGTACTTCCATGCTTCGTTCGTTGGTACTCCGCTCGCTAATATGCCGGTTGCAATGATGGCATCGGCCCACATCATACCCATACCAGCACAAGCGTAGCGCCCTTCCGCTGGTAATGATGCTTTCTGTTCCCATTGATCCGTTGCAGGATGGTAGGCCCACAATTCGTCCAATGCGCCATTCGGACCCTGACCACCGAAGACGTATCCCGTATCGGCAAGTGTGAACGTGGTGCAATACTGTCGCGGATCAGCAGGTAAGGGTGTAATGGTAGTCCATGTTCCCATATCCGGATCATAACAGAACCAGTCATTCATCAGCACCCAGCCGACGGCATATCCAGTACCAACATAGATCTTGCCGCCAACAGTGAATGCTGCAGCATCATCCCTAGGTGTTCCAGGAAAATCAGGGAGTTGGGTCCATTGCGCTTGGCAAACAGTGGAGGTGAAGAATGCCAGTAGTGTGAGGTGGTGCATTCTGTAAAGGTAGACGAGGCGATCAGAAGGGGCTGGCCAGTGAGTGAGGCTTATTGCTCATACATGACCTCCACTACATGTCGCGCCATTTCAGAACAAGGCTCAGTCTTCAGTGAGGCGATAAGTTGATAAAAGTGAACTCTTCCGATGCGGTCAACTCACTTTCCTGCAATTTCCTTTTGATTTGGATGATTCGGTCGGATCACCCAACTTCGCTCACCTAACGCCGACCATCATGAGATCCACCAAGCACATCGTCATCCTCTCGTTTGCCATGTTATTTATTGCTGCGTGTTCCAGCGAACCCAAGAATGAAACGCCTGAGCAGAAAGAAGAACGCGTAATGGATGAAGCAGCGGAATGCGACCCCTTGGTCGGTGAATTCCGCAACCTGATGGAGGAGTACGAAACAGCTTTGACTGAAATGGTCGCTGCTAAGAAAGTGGATGCGGAAAAGCAAAAGGAACTTTCCGCCAAGGCGAAGGACCTCAGTGATCGCATTCAACAACGAGGTGAAAAGGCGTTGGGCCTAAAGTGTTGGTCCGAGTTTAAGACCATTGGTGCAACTTATGGAATGCGCATAGCGAAGTTGGGTATGCAGGTAGCCATGATGGAAGGTGGCATGGAAGGGGTGGATCCGGAAATGATAGAACAGTTGCAGAAAGTGATGCAGTAGGTATGGTGAGCGCATCATGACCAAGACTACACATCGTTCCAAACTTCTGCCGGGGTTCACATTCGTGTTGTGTCTTGCTCTTTTAGGGATTTTTGTCGGTGGCATCATTGGACGCTTCGCGGTACCCAATTCGGATGGACTTGCCGGCGCCGCCGAAGTGCTCGGTTATATGCTGGTCATATCCATCGCTTTCATTGTGCTTGGTATTTTTCTGGTGAAGAAACTTTCCCGACGGAGGATCGTTCGGTCATTGCTTGTTGTTGGTCCGTTAGCGTTAATAATGGTGGTGTTTGGAATTTGGCGGTTCATGCAGATGAAGGCCGAGCAGGATGAACAATGGCAAAAAGAACAAGAGCGGTATGAGCAATTGGAACCAACTGCGCCAATAGCGCCGGTCATCTTCGCATCGCGGCGTTCTACGTTGGACGTTCTTGGAAACGCCACCGAGCAACAGGAACCAGTGCTGGGTCTTGGTATGGCATCACCGATCATGGAACTCGGTGTCCTCCACTTCTACGGTGCACCGGATATGGACCAGCTACCGGCAACCTTCCAGGCATTGGATAGCCTCACTTTCGCAAAGGGCGAGCACTTCACGAATATCACCTCGGCGCCACCATGGTTCGTTCCGGCCCATATGAAGTTGGACTATGACCTCCTCCTTTTAAAGATGATCACGCTCTCACGTAACTGGGTGGAGGTTGAGGTGAACACCTTCGATGGAACTACACGTTGGGTGGACCGACAGGAACTGGGTATTGTGTTTTGGCCGGAATTCATCAGCACGGTCAATACAGTGGAGATCATTGATCCGGAAACCAACCCGATCCGGATCAAACCACTCGACCATGCATCAGTCCTCGCCGATGGCGCTGACGCCTTGTTGAAACCGCTCGCCGTTCGCGGTGAATGGTTGATGGTGGGAACATCGGAACTCGCAGACCGCATGCCTCCGACCGGTTGGATACGCTGGCGTGATGGCGTACGCCTCTTGGTGCGCTACAATTTGTTGTGTTGATCACTTCAGTGCCACAACCCGCACCGGGAACTGCTCCAGACCAGCGATCCGGATCGAATACACACCGGAACTAGGTAAGTCCATACGGACCATTCCGTGGGCTACAGCCGTACACTTCACTGTGACCGGTCTGCCTAATTCATCCGTGATCCACACATCGTGCGGAGTGATGTTGAACGGTCCGTCGATAGTTACTTCCTGCTTGGTGGGGTTCGGGTAAACGCGGATCGCCGGGTGTTGCGTTTGCGGAACACTCATGTCATTCTCATGTACCAATTCCCAGATCAATAGCCGCCCATTGTTTTGGTCGGATGTGTATGAAAGGCTGTCCTGAAAACTGTTGGATAGGATTGGTTGCATAGAAGTTGGGACCAGCACTTCGCCGTTCGCATAGTCGGTCATCGTCAATTCAAAGCGCGTGGCAGTGCCTGTGTTCCACGGAAGATCACTGATCGAAATGGAAATAGTACCGGAACTTCCACCGGGATCATCCGCAGGAACCACTACGAAGATGGTATCTTGATCGATCGTACTGCACGCCAATGCTGCATAAGGCGTATCCACTTGGGACAGCAATCGATCCGTGGCACCAAGGATCCGGTTCATGGCCATGTATGCATGCGCTGCAGGTTTAGCGCTAAAGGTCGGCTTGGTGTAGAACATGCCAAGGCAACACGTACCCACTGTGGTATCGTTGTCCGACATGCTTGCTGCATGCGCGTAAGTGATCCCTGCGTCCTGCATCCCAATGATCGCTTTGATCCGATCCAAGCCATAATCCAAACTATTCCAACCGGCGGAGCCGAAGCCCGGATCGAGAATGCCCCATTCACCGTTCACCAGTTCCGCATTGGGTACAAAAGTGTCACGCCAGGTGCGTGCGATCTCGGTCTTGACGTGGTCATACCCACCGTTGATCACGTCATAGGGGTGGAATGAAAGGAAGTCCATGCGCGTGCCTTCCTGCTGCACGGTGCTCAGGAATTGGATCGGAAATAAGTTCAGGAAACTCTGCATCGCGAAAGAACAACAGCCCAATTCAATATTCGGCGAGAGCAAAGGGTCCGCTTCCACTTCTGCGACAATTGCCGCATACATTGCATGAAGCTGTGGAACATCCCCATCCCAGAATGGCGTGAGTCCCGGAAACTGATCGGGTTCGTTCCACCCTTCGAACCAGGTCACATTGCGTGTGGTGTACAAATGCTTGATCAGCTGGTAAACTGCTCGTCCGTATACCGCATTGTCGGCGGGTGGTGCCGTGCGGATCGCGTTGTCCCAACCGAACAGATGGCAGGGGATAGGCCACTCTATACATCCGAAATAGGTCGGTGTATGAACGCTGCTCAGGTCGAAGGGCATTGCTGCAAATTCTACGAAAGGTTCCGCACCAATTGATCGCACTACATCCACCAACGAATCGATGTAGGTGAAGTCGTAATTCGAAAGATCATTCACACCCGCCATCGTGTTCGGGCCGTGATACCATTCGGTCGGTAGGTTACGCAGGACCACTGTGTCCGAGGAATAGTAGTCGGCGCTGTGCGGATCATCAAATCGCCCAGTGGATACCCGGATGCTCCGTGGCTTCAACGTGTTCATCAAAGGCATAAAATCGGGATCGTCGATGTATAACTCCTTCGGCCCTTCAACGGTAGGATTGCCTCCTGTACCGAACAATAATTGCACATCGTAATGATCGCCCCAAAGCGGGTTCACCGTGCCGATAACATTCGTTGCATCGACCTCAACGTTGATCTGTCCAGAAACCGTGCTGGGTAGGATGAGTGCTATTATGATCCAGTAGGGTGCGTTACGCATGGCCTTGCAAGATACAAAGCGTCAATAAGGAAATGATCGAATGCACGGTGAAAACGTTATTGGGAACAGACGGGTTCGAAATGCCAGATCGGTCCCGCGACCTGAAGAGAGATCAACGAACCATCGCATTACCACCTGCGGCAGACTGCGATCCTGAAGGAATTGTTGCACCTTGAAAGGCGATCGACCAATAGAAGAAATAGCTGGTCTGAATGCACGAACGCCGGAGCAGATGCACTCTGCTCCGGCGTTCAATTATTCAACTGTCTGATCGATCAGTAGCAGTACTTCCCCTCTGTGATCATCTTCTTCGAAATACTCTTCCGAAGCTCCGCGGTATTCAAATTCGTCGCTTTCGTAAAGCGTTTCGCACCCATCAGCATCGCGCGTTGCTCGTCGCCATCTGCGAAGTTGTTCACTGCTTCCTTCGCGAATTTGTGGATCCGATCAGCAGCATCGTGGATGTAGAGCTGGGTCATTGCGATCTGCTCCTGTACCGTATCGGCGCCTTTCATATCGGCCAATTTCAACGTGCGTAACAAGGTGCTCTCAGCAAGGTAGGTGTCGATCACCATGTCAGCGATGTGCATCAAGGTCTCTTGGTGTTTCGCGAGTTCCAAGCCCAGCTTCTGCGCAGCACCACCGGCCACCATCAGCACGGCCTTCTTGAAATTCGCCACCATCCGCTTTTCGTCGCCGAGCAGTGTTTCATCCGGCTCCGGCATATCAGGGATCCCCATCAATTCCGACGCGACCTTCTGAGCAGGACCCATCAGATCAAGCTGACCTTTCATTGCGCGCTTCAACAGCATGTCCACGGTGAGCATGCGGTTGATCTCGTTCGTTCCTTCGAAGATCCGGTTGATCCGGCTGTCGCGGTACGCGCGCTCTACAGGGCTTTCGGCACTGTAGCCCATGCCACCATAGATCTGCACGCCTTCGTCGCAGACGTAGTCCAAACATTCGCTACCGGCCACTTTCAAAATGGCAGCTTCGGCTGCGTATTGCTCTACACCTTTCAGCAATGCTTTTGCATGATCCGCACCACCAGCTTCCAAGGCTACAATGGCTTGTTCCATGTCGTAGCTGCAGCGGTAAGTCGCGCTTTCCACCACATAGCAATAGGTCGCTTGGTCGGCCAGCTTTTGGCGGATCGCACCGAACGAACTGATCGGCCTTCCGAACTGATGGCGCTCGTTGGCATACTTCACGCTTTGGTCCACAACTGCTTTGGCCCCACCCAATGCTGCTCCGGCCAACTTGATCCGGCCGATGTTCAAAATGTTCACCGCGATCTTGAATCCGTTGCCGCGTTCGCTAAGCAAATTCTCAACGGGAACTTTGCAATCGTTGAAGAACACCTGTCGCGTACTGCTGCCCTTGATGCCCATCTTCTTCTCTTCCGGGTTCAGCGTAATTCCACCGAAATCCTTTTCTATGATGAACGCGCTCAGGTTCTCATCAGCTTCACCGGTCTTAGGATCAATTATCTTTGCGAACACCGTGAAAATGTCAGCGAAACCACCGTTGGTGATCCACATCTTCTGGCCGTTGATGATGTAGTGCTTGCCATCCGGCGAAAGCTCGGCCTTGGTCTTTCCGCTGTTAGCATCGCTGCCAGCGTTGGGTTCGGTGAGGCAATACGAAGCCTTCCACTCGCCCGAGGCAAGCTTTGGAATGTACTTCTTTTTCTGCTCCTCGTTGCCGTAGTATAGGATCGGTAGTGTACCGATTCCCGTATGCGCAGCGATCGCTACGCTGAAACTGTGTCCCGCACCGGTGACTTCCGTCAGCAGCATGGTGGTCAAGAAGTCCTTACCGAAACCACCCAGGTCTTCCGGTACTGATACGCCCAGCAACCCCAGTTCGCCAGCTTTATCCAGCAGACTTGGCATCAAGCCCTCTTCCATGCTATCGATCCGGTCCAGGATCGGCCACACCTCCTTCAACAGGAAATCGGTCGCAGTTTGCGCGATCATGTGTTGCTCCTCGTTGAACTCTTCAGGAATAAAAATATCCTTCGGATCACTTTCGCGGATCAGGAATTCGCCTCCTTGGAGGGCCTTGTTTTTTGTTTCAGTTGCCATGGTTTCGATCAGATGGACAGAAGATCATACGATCTGATGATCGAATGCCTGCTGAATGCGTTCTACGGATTACACTACGTCATTGTTCGGCCTAAAGTTATGCATGCATAACTTTAGTTCCAAATGTGATATCAAGACTCGTCGGGTGTGAAAATCGGAGCGGGTCGGTGTTGTTTGAATTGCGGCATAATCGAATTTGGTGATCGATTTAGAACGGTAGAAATGAAATGCTGCATTCCATTTTTTCAGCGGCGATGGTTCCTTCGTCAACGCGCATTGAGCAACATACGATGCTGAGCGCAGGGTTCATGGTCACTTCCAGAATTGCCACCACTTCTTCTCGCGTTTCCTGATGACCTGCTGTTGCTCACGGTACCACGGATCAGTGATCCGCACCGCATTGTTCACGAACTCGACGATCGGTAGCGGCGGCCCCATTGAGTCGGAGCCATATGTGATCAGTGAACCGGTCCCTTCCTTCCCATCCCCCAGCGCGATCTCCACACTGCACTTCTTTCCCTTCTGGTCAGGCATCTCGCCGGACTTACCAAGGATCTGGTCAAGGTCAGGGTGGAGGGTCGCAATGAATCTGTCGAACAATGGCTCCTTCGCAACGCCCATGAACATGTTACGGTCAATGTTGATTGAGCCATCGCCTTTGCGGTTGATCGTGCCATCCTTATGCATGAGGATGGCCAGGGAAGTCTGATCCTCGATCTTCAGCGTAACGGTCATGAAATTGTAGGGACCCATGTTGCTCAATTCAACAACTCAAACACACTCGCTGTCCCCTGCCCGGTCCCTACGCATATCGTTACCACACCATATTTCTGTTTCCTGCGCCGCATCTCGTTGAAGAGCTGCACGCTCAGCTTCACGTTTAAGAAAGCAATTGTCGTCCTCATCGTTCTTTTGCCTTGAGCAGTTCGTTGATCTTCTTGATCTGATCTTTTGGATACGTGTCTTCGGGGTGCAGGCTATTCGCCCGGTAGTATGCCTCGCGAGCCTCGATGAACTTGGACGTGGCAAAGGCAGCATCGCCCGCCTCCATCTCCTTTAGAAATCTGTCCTCCATTTCTCGGTGTTGGCGATAGAGCCGTTTTGATTGGATCTCGTCCACTCTATAACCACGCTGTACCAGTGTGTCATAGATGATACATGCCTCAAGATACTCTTGTTCCAATTCTAGTGTTTTGGCTTTTTGGAACAGCGAGTCGCTCGGGGGCCCCTGGCACAGTCCAAGAGTAGCGGTGAGTAAGAAGAGGAGTGTGATGCTCGGTCCGGACATTGGTGCTTTTGCTAGTTCAACAACTCAAACACACTAGCCGCGCCCTGCCCGGTCCCAACGCACATCGTAACAACACCATACTTCTGTTTCCTGCGCCGCATCTCGTTGAACAACTGCACAGAAAGCTTCGCTCCGGTACACCCCAGCGGATGTCCCAATGCGATGGCACCACCATTCACATTGACTATCGAAGGGTCCAGCCCCAGCTCGCGGATCACCGCCAAGCTCTGGCTCGCGAACGCCTCGTTCAACTCGAACTGCTCGATGTCCTTCAGCTTAAGCCCGGCCTTCTCGATCGCCTTCGGTACCGCCGCCACCGGACCGATGCCCATGATGCGCGGATCCACGCCCGCCACGTGGTAGGAGAGGAGGCGCGCGATCGGCTTCACGTTCAGTTGCTTCAGCATGCGCTCACTCACCACCAGCACGAAAGCCGCGCCATCGCTGGTTTGACTGCTGTTGCCTGCTGTTACGCTGCCCCGCGCATCGAACACCGGACGCAGTTTCGCCAGCGCTTCCAAATTGCTCGCGCGCGGACCTTCATCGGTGTCCACCACGTACTTCTCCACTTGACGCTTCTCCTGGGTATCCAGGAACACGCGCTCCACTTCCACCGGCACAATGTCGTCCTTGAAACGCCCAGCGGCGATCGCAGCCAAGGCCTTCTCTTGGCTCGCCAGCGCGAAGGCATCCTGGTCTTCGCGGCTCACCTTGAAGTCGCGTGCCACGGCCTCAGCGGTAAGGCCCATGCCCCAGTAGTACGTCGGGTTCTCCTTGCCCACGGTGTGGTTCGGCACAATGCGCCAGCCACCGAAGGGGATCGGGCTCATGCACTCCACGCCACCGGCAATGATCACGTCCGCCTGCCCGCTGTGGATCTTGGCGCTGGCGATGGCGATCGTCTCGCTGCCGCTGCTGCAATAGCGGTTCACCGTCATGCCCGGCACCTTCTCGTTGTTCAGGCCCATCAGCGCGATCATTCGGCCGATGTTCAGGCCCTGCTCGGCTTCGGGCGTCGCGTTCCCCACGATCACATCGTCCACCTGTTCGGGCGCTAGGTTCGGCACGCTGGCCATCAGGTGTTTGATCACGTTCGCCGCGAGGTCATCGGGACGTGTGAAACGGAATTTGCCACGTGGGGCTTTTCCTACTGCGGACCGGAATCCGGCTATGATGTATGCGTTCATGTGCTAATGCTTTTAGTACGTTTGTTTGGGCGTGCAGGCGTTCAAATGCAACGCCGTCGGGCTATTCGCTGCAAGTCCTCGCGGCGAAGACGCCGCTCCGGGCTTTCCGCTGCTATCCCTCACGCAAGAGTTGTTCGTGCTGATGTTCATCGGTCACTTGGATATTCGCACAACCTCTTCAAGAAGCACATCCATATTATGTGAAAAGTTGACTTGGGTGGCGTTGGGCAGCGTTTCGGTCTTTCTGATGGGCAAGTGCAAATAACTATCGGCTATGCTCCGGAGTGAAGTGTTCAACTGGGACATAAGAGATTTAAAGCTTCGTCCGCCGTACTGTGCGACTACTTGGTCAAAGGTTTGGTGACCAAAGAGTGGTGGAACATGGTTGATTATTGATCGACCGACCATTGCAACGCTGAGGTAGTTACCTCGCTCGTAGTTGTCGTTTAGTTCGCGACACAGCTGAACGAGACGAGTAAAGTCGAAGTTCGGATGGGAAATATTCTGAAGCTCTTTGACCCGGTTTGAATTGACAAAGTCGGGATGCGAGTCAGAGGTCTGTTCCTCATCGTCTGAACTTGCCTTGGAAGCCGCTAACCGTCTCTCAACGTATGCCTTGCCATCAACTGTGATCTTGGCATCTGTTCGCATTGACGCTGGAAATACGTCAACGTATCCGTCTCGTTCCAGTAGTTTGACAATGTTACGAGAGTCATCGTACCAGTCGAGTGCAACTTGATTCAGGTAGAAAATCAATCCGGTATCCCAGAACTGGTCTAACTTTCTGAGTGCATAGAGCTTTTCGAGAAGGAATATCGCCTTCGCATCAACTGTCAGTTCCGCTCTTTCCTCAATGAATGTTTGACCAAGAGTTAGCGGATCACTGATGGAGACAATCGCCAAAACGTAATTGATAGAACGCACACGTTGAGTCAATCTATCTTTCAATCGATTTATTCGCTGAGCAAGTGATTGCTTACCCATTGCACCATAGGCAACGCTTGTCCGCAATAGCTGATCAAGCGTTCCCGCTAAATCGGGTGTGCAACTCTCCGTAACATAGAGTTGTTGCTCTTTTATGATGGAATCGATCTCTTGGATTACCGTTTTCAAGGAATCTTCACTGTTTACTTGAGAAACGGGAAAATCTTCGAACTTTTCTCGAAAGGCAACAAGTGCCGCTACGAATTCTTCATATCTCACCAACATACGGACGTCTTCCGCATTGTTCTCCAATAATTTCCGAGGATTTATCATCTCGGTCAATTTCGAAGCACTTTCCCCGTAGTAATGATGCTCTGTAACCGCTCTAACGTCTTCTTCTGCATACACAATTCCAAGAACGCTTTCCGCTCCAGATCCAGCAAATACTGCTCGCTCACTTCGGTGATCTCTGAAAGATCCCCACCGCACAACACATATCCCAGTTTTTCGCTGATGAGCGCGTCGTGCTCGCTGATGTAGTTGCCGCTTTGCATGCTGTTGGCGCCGACGTAGACTATGCCGAGGCCTTCCTTGCCGAGCACCTTGATGTCGCGGCGCATGGGCGGCTTGGTGTAGCCCTTGCTCCAGAGGTCGAGCGCGCAGGCCTTGGCGTGGGCGAGCTGGTGGGCACGGCTCACGATCACTTCGTCCTGGCCGGGGCGGAGGTAGCCGAGGTCGAAGGCTTCCTCGCCGCTGGTGCTCACTTTGGCCTGGCCGATGGTGAGGAAGCGCTCGCGCATGCGGTTGATGCGTATGTCGCCTTCCTTCAGTTCGTCGCTGAGGCGCAGCGCGAATTCCTTGGTGCCGCCGCCGCCGGGGATCACGCCGACGCCGAATTCCACGAGGCCCATGTAAGTCTCGGCGTGCGCGACCACTTTGTCCGCGTGCATGCAGAGTTCGGTGCCGCCGCCGAGGCAGAGCTGGTGCGGTGCGGCCACCACGGGGATGCTGCTGTGGCGCATGCGCATCATGGTGTTCTGGAAGGTGCGGATGGCCATGTCGAGGTCCTCGTATTCCTGCTCCACGGCCATCATGAAAATCATGCCGACGTTGGCTCCTGCACTGAAGAGGGCGCCATCATTGTAGACCACGAGTCCCTTGTAGCCTGCTTCCGCAAGGTCGATGGCTTTGTTGAGGCCTTGGATGACTTCCGCGCCGATGGTGTTCATCTTGCTGGTCCAGCTCACGCTAAGGATGCCATCGCCGAGGTCGCGCACCACGGCTTGACTGTTCTTCCAAACAACGCTGCTTTCCGGTAGGTCGGCGAGAACGATTAGTCCTTCGGCACGCGGGATCGGCTTGTAGCTTTTGCTCGCGGCATCGTAGTACATGCGCTTGCCGCCCTCTGTTTTGTAGAAGCTGGTATTGCCTGCCTTTAACATTTCAGCAACCCATGGTGCAACCGTCATTCCGGCTGCGTTCATCGCATCGAGTGCGGTCTTCACACCAACGGCATCCCATAATTCAAAGGGCCCGAGCTCCCAACCGAAACCGGCACGTAGGGCATCGTCGATCTTGTAGAGGTCGTCGGTTATTTCTGGAATGCGGTGGCTCACGTAGGCGAACAATCCGTGGAAACTCTTGCGGTAGAAATCCCCTGCTTTGTCGGTGCCGGTGTAGAGGATCGGCATGCGCTTCACGAGGTCGTCCTCCTTTTTCGCAGCGTCCATTGTCGCAAATTTGGGCTTCACTTGCGCGCGGTATTCGAGCGTCTTCAGATCCAGCGCCATGATCTCGCCTTTGGCCGCGCGGTCCTTGAAGAAGAAGCCCTTGCCGGTCTTGCTGCCAAGCATGTTCTTGTCCACCATCTGCTGCAAGTAGCCGGGTATGGTGAAGAGCGCGTTCTGTTCGTCCTTCGGGCAATTGTCCTTCACGCCCTGCGCGACTTTCACGAGCGTATCCAATCCAACCACATCCGCAGTGCGGAAGGTGGCACTTTTCGGACGACCCAAAACAGGGCCAGTGAGGCGATCAACTTCTTCAACAGTTAGGCCCATTTCTTCCACCAAGTGGAACAGGCCCATGATGCCGAACACGCCGATGCGGTTGGCGATGAACGCGGGCGTGTCTTTGCAGAGCACAGTTACTTTTCCGAGGATGTGCTGGCCGTAGTCTTCGAGAAAACTAAGTACAGCAGGATCTGTTCCCGGACCAGGAATGATCTCCAACAACTGCAAGTAGCGCGGCGGATTGAAGAAGTGCGTTCCACAGAAGTGTTTCTTGAAATCGTCGCTGCGTCCTTCCGCGATCGCGTGGATCGGAATGCCGCTCGTGTTAGTCGTGATCAAAGTGCCCGGTGTTCGGTACTTCTCCACGTTCGCCAGCACCTGCTGCTTGATGTCCAAGCGTTCGATCACCACCTCGATGATCCAGTCGCAGTCCTTGATCTTCGGCAGGTCATCGTCGAAATTTCCGGTTCTGATACGGCTCGCGAATTTCTTGTCGTAGATAGGAGAGGGGTTGTTCTTCAGTGCGAAGGCCAAGGCGTCATTGACGATCTTGTTCTTGTCGTTACCCTCCTTCGGGACGATGTCCAGCAGCAGGACTTCACATCCCACGTTAGCAAAGTGGCACGCGATGCGGCTGCCCATAACGCCGCTGCCGAGGACGGCTACTTTCTTGATGTTGCGGTTATTCATTGGTGTGAATGCATTTGACCGCGACGGCGCAACGACGCAACGGGTCCGCGGCGAAATGCCAAGGAGTTGTTGAGAGGTCGAGTTATCATCGCTTGTCTATTGGGTTGTTGATCTACGTTGCGTTATCGTCGCCCGCCGCATGGCGAGCCGTTGCGGTTCAATTCAGAATAGTTGTTCTTCTTCCAGTATCCGATCAAGTTCGGTCATTACCGCTCGAAAGCTATCCAGTTGGTTCTTCGTAAAGCGACTTTGAACGGCTTCATTGAATTTGATCACCGTATCGCGGCTGACATCGCGCATCTTTTTGCCTTTTGCTGTAAGGTGGATCCGAACGATCCGCTTGTCATCACCGCACGGCACGCGTTTGATCAATCCTTCAACGTCCATGTTCTGAAGGATGCGCACTAGGCTTCTGCTTTCCATGCCCATCTTGGGTCCGAGCTTGGTGCTTGGTGTGCCTCCTGGATCAATGCTCAACAGGATCTGCCCGATCGCCATGGTGCCGCCGTACTTGCTCGCCTCGCTGTTGTACATCCGCGAGATGCGGCTCCACACTTTGCGGATCGGGAAGTCGATGGTCTCTTCGGGTTTCATGCGATGCGAAGGGCTAAGGTAATGACTAATGGTATGCACGCATAACGTATAAAAAAACCGGCGGTCATCACGGAACGGATCATCCGTGTACTTTTAGCGGCTGCGTTTGCGTTCCATATTCAAACAGACTCCCACCATGCGAAAGTTATCCTTACTGTTCTTGGCGATCACATTGATCACATTCGGCTCCTGCAAGAAGGATGATCCGGATCCCGTACCAACCACGCCAACACCAGTGGACAACGGCCCGCGTTTGATCCTGAAGTTCCGATTCGACAGCACGCAGGTTCGCTTGAATGGGCAAGGTCAACCGCAACTGACTTTGCCAGCAGGCCATGCGGCCCAGAACCCGCGCTTCAATACCATGAGCAGCCATTACGTGGAGTTCGCACCAACTGCATGGACTTTGCCCGGAACGGGTTCGGTAGTGTACCATGCTCCAGAAACAACGGCGGGTGGTGCTAATGCGATCGACTTTAACCAAAGCGTGAACGCGGGACAGAACGGAACTTTCCTGAACATTCCGCTCTCGCAACTTGCTGCCGGAACGTATGAGTATCTGCGTGTTTCACTTGCTTATCAGAACTATAACATCAACTTCCGATACACGGATACCCAGTTCGGCCAGGGTGCGATGGATCTGACAGGAACCTTGGCTTCCTTCATCGGCTTCAATACATACATCGGCACGTTCAATGTGGGGCAGCAGAGTGTAACGGTGAATGACGATAAGCTCCAAGGTTTCTGGGCCTTTGAGGTGGATCCGTTGCCAGCTCCTATTCCGACGCCAGCTCCAACGGTCGGTCAAGCACCCGGCGTTACCACCGTTCCCAACCCGATCTTCGACTCTTCGCCGATCCCTGCCGGTTCTTGTTTGGTCACCGGAGGTTTTGCAACACCGTTGGTGATCACCGGAAATGAAACCGAGGATATCGAGATCGTGGTGTCGTTATCCACTAACCAAAGTTTCGAATGGATCGATAATGGCGATGGATACTTTGAACCGGCGGCCGGCGATGTAGTGGTAGATATGGGGATCCGCGGTCTTATCCCGATCGTACAGTGAGCTTGCCTATAGCACGATCTCAAGAGGCACTTCAAGCGTTACGGTTTCTGTTGAACAAGGGTCATTCGTTGATACTACGCGGATCCATTGTTTCCCTGCTTTGCCCACTGCCTTCACAGTAACTCCGTTGTAGGTCCGTTCTGTGATCTGCAATCCTTCGCTGCACTCCCAAAGCAAGCTTCCATGCGCTCCGGTGAGTTCTACATTGCGTTGATCGGAATTCTTCAGCACAGCATTTGACGGCGATAATGTCAGCTTCTTCGGTGCAGAGCAGAGATCACTCAACCCTTCCTGCGGCACGCGTTGATACACTCGGATATAGTCAACGAGCATTGCGCTTTCGGTAGGCCAGGGTTCCGGTTTCTTTGGTCCGTTGCAATATCCTTTCGGTTTGTCCACGCTGTTGTCTGCGAGCACGTTGACCTTGTCCTGTGGTCTTGGAAAATAGGGCGCAATGCGATTCGAACCCGAGGGGCGATCACATCCCGGCAAAGGTCTGCCTCTTCGGTCAACATACCGACCGCGCACATAAATGACCTCTCCGTCCAGATACCATCTTATTTCATCGCGGTCCCATTCAACGGCGTACGTGTGAAAGTCGGCACTATGATCCACACCTTTATACTTTCCGGTGTTGGAGTAGCGTGTATCACCCCACTGATGCAAAGATCCTTTGAGCCATTTTGGGCGTTCGCCACAGATCTCGAACACATCGATCTCTGTTTCTCCGCCGAACATCCAGAATGCAGGCCACAGACCACGGCCATTGGGTATGCGACAATGGATCTCATATTTTCCATACGTGAATTCAGCACTGCCGATCGAGCGGATAGCACTTCCTCTGTGCTGCGTGGTTTTACTATACCACGTGGTTTCTTTTTGTTCTACGGCAAGTTTCAGCATACCATCCGTCACACTTACTTGGTCGTCCATGAAGACACTGTTGTTGCTTCCTAGATAGCGACATGATTCGCAATTTTCGCTTCCGTCATCGCTGAAAGGGAAATGGGTGATCCATTTCGTCCGGTCCAATTCGTTGCCCTCGAACTCATCCTGGAAGACGAGCTTGTATGTGTTGTTATCACAGTTGCCACCCGGGTCCGATACCGTCGGCAGATCCTTGATCTTCTTCTTTTGGCCGTAGGCGTCAACAGGGCCGATCAAACTCAGTAGCATGAGGAGCACTGAAGAAATGACGACGTACTTGGTCTTCATTATGTTGGAATTCGAATTGGTATTACGTGTTCGGCTTTGGAGTTCGCGGGACACCGTTCATCCAGAGTACAAGTCCGGTAGTCGGATGATACGTGTATCGAATGGAAGCTGAAGGAACCACATAATCGGCGTGGCCCTTGAGGTCATCATAGATATAGACACTATCACAATCAAACATGAAAAGCGTGGTGTCATTGCTGTATCCAACGCGCATAAATGGCGCAATGGTCGTTCGCTTCAAATAGGAGGTGTCCTCCTCAACTACGTGTTCAGGAAATGCCAGGTCAATGAAACCACGGTCCTGAAATCCGTTCTCACACCAGAATAATTTTTGCCCCCAGCTTTCGCGTTCACCGAAATTGGCTGCCATCCATGAGCCATTCATACCCTTTCCCGGACCGAAGAAGGTCGGTAACATCGACCAACTGTCGTAAGCTGGTACCGATACGGATAGGACCTCCGCAGAACTGTCCGGTAGCGCACGATAATGATAAAGCCGCAACCCTTCGAATTTCTCTTCGATGTTCGATGCAACCATGATATTGGTGCCGTCCTGAAGGTTCAAGGCTACTTGCACGAGAAGCGTATCGTGTACTACGTTGTCCGGAACCACTGCGTATTCCAACGGACCGGAAAACCCATTCAGAGCAGGTTCATCTTCAGGTGTGTTCGCGTTCTTGGGTGCTTCGTTCGTGCAACTCATAACGAGACAAGTGATCACAGCAATTCCGCTCCAACCTTTCACCATTGGTTCTTCTTCGTGTTACCGGAATAAGGATCTGACCACTAGTTCAGCCACATATTCCTTACCGCCGCTTTGTACTCAGGAATACGTTGCCTTTCAATTCGGTACTGCCAATTACGATGGTATAGAAATAGGTTCCATCAACACACGTTTCACCTGCTAAGCTGCGCCCATCCCATATTATGTTGTTCCCTGTATTCTGGAAAACGACCTGTCCCCAACGGTTGAATACTTCCATGGAAGTACACGCGCCAAGAATTGCGTCGGTATTGAAGGTGAACACATCGTTGACGCCATCACCATTCGGACTGAATACGTTCGGGATATCGAAGCTTACGTGATCGGAGAAGTTTCCCGGATCTATTGTTTGTGTAAGCATGCCATCGCAATTCACGCCATCGGAAACTGTGAGGGTCACATTGATGGATCCACCGTATGCGAACTGATGTTGCGGGTTCTGTTGCGTGCTGGTCGCGCCATCACCGAAATCCCAGAACCAGCTCGTTGCACCTGATGATGCATCCGTGAAGAAGGCACGCACACCGTCGCAATTCGGCTCCAGTGTAATGTCGAACTGGACGTTAAGACTACCTTGAATTGTTACCGTGACCGAACCCTGACTGGTACATGTATCGCTTTGCGCCGTTACTGTATAGATCGTTGTTCCGGTCGGTGAAGCTGTTGGGTTCAGCAAAGTGGCATCGTTCAGATCCGAAGCCGGATTCCAGAAGATCGCTACGCCAGGGATCGTCGTTGGGTTGCCTCCGAGGATAACAGGTTGACCATCACAAATGGTCTGGTCCGGACCGGGATCAAGCGGAGGGTCCGTGCTTACTTGAACATTCATAGCATCACTCGCAGTACAGCCGTTCCCATCCGTGATGGTCAGCGTGTAGGTCGTGGTGATCACTGGTGACGCTTGCGGTGTTGGGCTGGCAGGATCGTTCAAGTCTGTTGTTGGTGACCAGCTTGCATTCCCTGTTCCGCTTCCATTTAATTGAGCAGCAAAGCCCGGACAGAGATAGCGGTCATCTCCAGCGCTGACCGTTGGGATCGCATTCACGGAAACAAGGATGTCATCCGTATTCACGCAATTGTTTCCATCCGTTAGTGTTACGGTATAGAGGGTAGTTGCAGCAGGCGATGCAACAGGGTCGGCAATGTTGTCCGCATCCAATCCATCATTCGGTGTCCATTGGAATTGACCGGCGCCAGTTGCGTTCAATTGCACAGAACCACCAATACAGAGCCCACTATCCGGACCTGCATCCAATGTTGGTAGCGGGACAATGTTCACGACAACACTATCACTATTCACACATTGGTTCCCATCAGAGACCGTGACTATGAATGTTGTGGTCTGGGTAGGGTCAGCATCAGGATTTGATGAAGTCGCGTCGTTCAATTCTGCCGACGGTTCCCATGTGTATGTACTACCTGTTGGCCCGGTCGGTGAACCGCCGATAGTAACTGAAAGCCCGGTACAAGCGGTTGCATCCGGACCGGCATCGACCATAGGTAGCGCATTGACGGTTATCGTAATGTCACTACTTCCAATGCAACCAGCAGTATCCGTAACGGTCAAGGTGTACACGGTTGTTGTGGTCGGGAAGAACAACGGATCACCGATGGCTGGATCACTGATGTCGGTTGCAGGTGTCCATAAGTAGATGGCATTTCCGCTGTTCGAGAGTTGTGTTGTGTCACCGATGCAGATGGTGTCATCGCCGGATATGGAACTGTTCGGGGTTGTTGCCGTTATGGTGAGCTCAGCAAGTTGATCAGGACAGCCTACACCTCCCGGAACGGTAAATACCCAGACACCATCTTCATCAATAGCCGGGTCGAAATTGCTTCCGTGTGATACATTCGAAGGCGATGTCCATGTTCCAGTTGGATCCGGTGTACCTCCAAGTTGACTGGTCATGTCAAATGGTACGCCACTGGTGCAGGTAGAAAACGAAGCATCAGTTCCTGGGTCCGGTGCGGGGATCACATTGACAACAACCTGTGATTGATCATCCGTACATGGAGCAATTCCAGGTACGGTATATGTGAAGGTCTGTGAAGTACCTGTTGCGGGATCGAAGATGCCCGAGTTCGGCATACTGTTCCCATCGACCCATGAACCACCGGATTGCGGTGAACCTCCTAAAACGGTGAATAGGCTGATCTCTGGACTCGTATTGCATATGTTCAGGGTTGAATCGTCCCCAGCATTCGCATCCGGAATAACGATCACGCTAACGACCGCGGTGCTTGGCGTACACGGTGCTGGTGATTGCAATGTATAAGTATAGTCACCTTCGAGACTTGTACCGGGAACATAAGTGCCATCGCTGCTTGTATTATTCGGTCCGGTCCATATACCACCGGGGTCAGGCGTTCCACCAACGAGGTCGATCAATGTTATAGGCTGGCCGGATGTTCCACACAATGTGGTTGATCCATTCGTTCCAGCATTTGCAGGTACGCTTACACTTACAACAACCGTATCCGTGTTGGCACAAGCGATCGGGTCACTAAGCGTGAGCACATACGTCGTAGTAACCAACGGAGATGCAAACGGTGTAGGTGCATTCGGGTCGCTCAAGGTATTTGCAGGAGACCAGTTGTATGTACCTGGTCCTGTTGCTTGCAGTTGAATGGAATCGCCGGCACAAATTGAAAGATCAGGACCTGCATTCGCATTCGGAAGTACGTTCACCGTTACGGTGGTCTGATCCGTATTCACACATAGATTTCCACCGGTCACGGTCAACGTGTAGGTAACAGTTGCTTCTGGATTTGCGAATGGGTTACCGATGTCGGGATCGCTCAATCCGAAGATCGGTGTCCATTGTAATGTTCCACTTCCTGTTCCATTCAACTGCACTGTGCTACCTGCACATATCGTTGTGTCGGGTCCCGCATCAACGTTCGGTATGGCCAATGCATTGATCGTGATGACATCCGTACTGCTGCACGTACTACTATCGGTCACAGTAACCGTGTAGATCTGTGTTCCAGTAATGGTCGCAGTAGGATTCGCGCTGTTCGCATCACTCAACCCGCCTGCAGGACTCCATGTATACGTACTTCCGGAAGGCCCCGTAGGTGCTCCACCGATCACGATCATCTCATTCGTGCATGCACTCGTATCCGCTCCGGCATTAGCAACGGGCAACTGGTTCACTAATACTTGGATCGTATCCTGTGCAATACACGTTGCGCTATCGGTGAGTGTTACGATGTAATCCGTTGTGGCGATTGGAAACGCAAAAGGGTCGAGCACATTGGTCGCACTCAGTCCACCAGCAGGTGACCATACCACTGAACCTGTTCCTTGTGCTTGGATCTGCACACTGTCACCTACGCATACCGCAAGGTCAGTTCCAGCTGAAACAGATGGTACGGATACATTGACGCGGATCGTATCCTGATCCGTACAACCGCTGTTGCTTACTAAAACGATGTAATCCGTCGTTATAAGCGGAGTTGCTTCTGGATTTGCATTGGAACCACTGTTCAGTGTTGCACTCGGTGACCATGAGAAACTGGATCCTCCTGGCCCGGTCGGGCTACCGCCGATCGCAATACTGTCTCCATCACAGATCGTTATGTCAGCTCCAGCATTCGCCACAGGTAAGGCGGCAATGGATACGCTTGTGCTGATCTGGTCGCTCGTACATCCCAAACTGTTCGTTGCACTTACCAGAACGGAACCTGCTCCCGAAGGTCCCCAGTCCACAACGATGTCCGAGGTGCTTTGTCCGGAGACCAACGTGCCGCCGTTCACGACCCAATTGTATGTCGCACCGGAAATGTCATCCGTGCTATAAACGGATCCGGTTACACCACTACAGATCTGCAATGGTCCGTTGATCACTGTGGGTCCTACAAAAGGGACCACATTGACCTGGAACACTACATCAAGATTCTTCGGCGGACACCCATTGTCAACGACCGTAACGCTGAATAAATAAGGCTGGGATTGACCTTGTTCACATGCGGTAGCCCAACAGAATTGCGCAGCAGCGGTGCCAATAGCACTGGCTATGGGCGTTATTGTTGCAGGTGGGTTGAACTGAGTACCATCGAATATGGTGCCGCTTGCAGTAAGGAAAAGAGAATCTACATCGGTGTCTCCGAAATTCATATCGAAACACAACTGGTCGCCGGCGTCAACCGTATAGCTTAATGGCAACGTTCCAGAAACCGCTGGTGTTGTATTCGGTGCGCATGGAACAACTTGTAATTGCAGATCACGTCGCGTTCTTCCGATCAACTGACCGTTGCGGAATTCCTTGATCTCCACAGCGATCACATAGTTTCCTTGTATTGGTGATAAGTAACGCGTTAATCCGGTTGCTCCGTTGATGAACGAATAGCCTCCGGCACCGAATGGCTGTGCAATGCTGTATCCACCGCCATAGGTAACTTCAGGAATTGGCCATGGAAGTGTTCCAGGTGGGTTTTGAACACCACCAGCAATGCTTATGCTATTGTATGGTCTCTCAAATGAAAAGATCAACTGGTCTCCATCAGGGTCACTCGCACTATTGATGAACGTAGAGGTATCGGCGGTGCATAAGAAGGGGGTGGGAACACCAAAGAAAACGGGCGAACTGTTCTGCACCAACGTTGGTGGTATGTAAGCATAGTAACCAATTCCTGTTTGATTGGGGTTGTTCAGATTACTGATGTCCAGGTTTCTACAACACATCTGGAAATAGAGATGGTAACCGTTGAAATTCAAGGGTAGGTCCACCGTTCCTTGGAAATCACCGAGTAGCGTGCATAGGCCATCGCCCACATCACATCCGGGCGGAAAAGGCGGTACGATCTGGATGTCGCTGATCAATGCCAATTCCACGATCGCTTGCTGAACTTTATCTGAATTCGGGTTCTGTGGATCCTGTAAGTATACACCAACGGGTAACGTACCATTCTGCGAAGTGTTCAGTAGATCCTGGAATGTCTCGAAATTACTGTTGTCACCGCAGTTCATGTAGAACTGCATGTTGATCTGGTACCTGTAGATCTGACTGCCCGGTGCTGTTTCTCCAAGGTAGGTATACCCCAGATTCCCACCTACCAAGTGAGTGGCCACTACCTGCTGAGTTACTAGTGACAAGGTCAGTAAGATCAGTATTCGGTTCAGTATCTTCATGTAAATGTCAATTGATATACAGATCAATTCAGGATGATCATTCTACCCCAACGTGCTTCCGGTGTTTCAAGGCTAAGTATGTAACTACCTACAAGGAGATCTTCGGTGATCAACGTATGTGATGTGCTCCCGATCGCAACGCTTTCAGAGCGCAATTTTTCACCCAGAACATTGCTTAGCACAATGCGCCATCCGGAACCAGCTTCTTGGTTAAAACTCAAACTCAACACGTTATCCGCAGGTTGCGGCCAAACAGCACCCAGTGGACCGACACTCTCTTCAATGCCAACATAGGAACAGCTCCAGGTCAACAGGAATCCGGCATTGTTCTGAGGTCCACCGGCATTGCTAACTTGTTCAAGGGTAATGCTCGGTCCGGTGGAAGTGATCACACCGTTATTGGGTAATTGGATCAATCCGTTGCCGTTATATTGTCCGATCAATGGGCTTGTATTATCCGGACCATCGTAGATCGCTAAAAAGCGGTTCTGATTGTTGCCCCACGCAAACTGAGAAAAACTCAGAACAACCACATCGCCGGTAGTGGGCGCGATCGTGAAGGTGCCATCTCCGAAACTGGTATACGGTCCATTAGGCCCACCATCATCAGCAAGAACACCTTGGCATGCGTTACTCTCATCTGATTGGAACCCCGGGATCTCTAACGTATCGCATGACCAAGGCTCATTGAACGTGATATAGTTCGTGTTCGTTTGCATGTCCGATCCGTTCGCATTAGTGACCGTTAGCGAAACGGTGTAGTTGCCCGGGTTCATGTATTGATAGAGTGGGGAAGGTTCCATACTTGTTCCTCCATCTCCAAAGTCCCAGGTCCACGTTGTAGGTGCATTCAAACTGGCATCCGTGAATTGAACGAAACCAGTGCAGGTGCTTGTTGGTGAACCACTGAATTGAGCTGTTGGTGGGTTCTGGTTCGGAGAGATGATCACAGCGAAGTCCTCCACCTGTCCGTATAACGGAGATTCACATGCATCTGTGGTCTCTCCGACAACATCTGCCACCACACGAACACGTACCGCAGTGCCGAAAACAGTTGCGGTAGGGATGATCACCGTACCACTGGGATTGACTTGGTCCAATGCGCTCCATACGTGTTCCGTACCAGTGAAAACGCCATCATTGTTCAGGTCGATCCAAACGCGCACATCATGCGAGAGGGTGCCCCCGGTCATAGCACTGATGGGATACGCAGTGCCTTCAGTGACCGTGCCAACATTGCCGCATGAACGGTCCTGATACCCCTCTATTCCATCTCCGCTCGTGCTGGATATACCTGCAAAATTGAATGCCATCAGTCCAAACCCGCAGCAATAACTTTGGGTCGCTGGTGTACACGATGCTGCGGTCAATTGACCGGTCAGGTCCACGGTGATCAGGTCCGTGAAAACGATGAGATCGTCTCCATGGATATTGGTAACGCTCAACTGCACGGTGTATATTCCGCTGGTGGTGTATGTATGAAAAGGGTCTTGATCATTGCTGGATCCACCATCACCGAAACTCCAGGTCCAACTGCTCGGGACGTTCTGTGATGCATCCGTGAATTGCACATCTCCAGTGCAACTGAATTGCGGATCTGCAGTGAACGAAGCAATTGGAGCGGATACGTTCTCCTGCACCAACAATGCATAGTCCTCAGCTTGACCGTATTGTAGATCAAGACAAGGTTGCGGCAATGGACTGAAATCATAATCCGCCATTACGCGCACTCGCAACGGCGTATCGAGCGTCGCAAATGCTGGTACGGTCACAGAACCGGAAGCGGTGAACACGCTATTCTGTGAAAGGACAAGTTCAGTACTAATGAATGTGCCACTGTTGTCCCAGTCGATCCAAATCCGGACATTATGCGTCGCAGATGTTCCGGTGACCAACGCCAATTGCAACGTGGTACCTAAAAGAACCGTTTCGATCTGGCAGGTACGATCCGCATATCCTTCGATCGCGGCTCCAGCACTGGCGGTGGTCATACTGCCGATCGTAACACTGGTAAGACCGAACCCAGCGACAGTGCCCGTTGAGGCGGGTGTACATGCCGGAACCGGTACAGGTCCAGTAACATTGATCGTGATCGAAGCACCACTATAGGTATCTGTTCCGAATGCATTGGTGACCGTTAGTGTCGGCGTGAACGTGCCGTCGGTCACGTAAGTATGCTCCGGGTCCTGATCCGTTGAGGTAGTTCCATCTCCGAAATCCCATATCCAAGCTGTTGGCGCGAATGTGGTAAGGTCCGTGAATTGCACAATGCCATCACAGCTGAACACTGTATTCTGATCATAGTTGCCGATCGGTGGCGCTTCAGCAACGGTCCACTCGAATTGCATGTTCGGTCGCTGGTCATAGGTGATCAAGGTCCCGGTGGCCGCGGTACAAATGTTCGGGTTAGGAGTGCTCCGCGCCAACGTGCTCGTGAATGATGTGGTGCTTTGGTTGAATTGTGGGTTGAAGTTGCTCTGGCTATTGTAAAAACAGGTCTCAACTACAATATTCGAAGTGCCATCCCACGTGAAGTCGGATGTGAACGGATGCACGTTCCATCCGTTCTGGTCCACATAGTTCAAAGGGCCATATAGCGCAGTAGTTCCTGTGGTCCACGCAGCGGTCATTTGCGTGACCGTGGTCGCACCTATGCTTACAGTGAATCCTTCCAACTGGTTCGCTGCTTCCTGCGCAATGTCGAAAGCCACACTACTGATGTCACCAGCTGTCATTCCAGCAGCTTGTAGCTCGCTGGCCAGGATCAGCATTTGATGCCTCGCTCCGCGCTGAAAATTGCCATAGGGCGAAGGATACTCGTTGGAGAAATTAGTAACGGTTCCGGTTCCGATCGTGATCGTTTGTTGCGCTGAAGCTTCAAATGACGAGAACAAGATCGCAATGGCAGCTATGAATATGGTCCCTGCGCGGGCGGAAAAACGTTCCATAATTGTTGTGGGTATGGCGTCGAATATAACGCCTCAAAAGGATCGTTCCACACAACAGAACAAACTATTCGATCATCCCCAACACAGCATGGTCCATCATGGACATGCTTGAATTTCAAGAACGTACGAACAAATGCTACGGTAGAGGGTCCCTGTGCGTGGGTTGAATAGTATCAATTCAACTCAAGGACAGATCCAAGGTCGAACGGTCCTAACTATTCGCATAATCCGCCAAATACTTGAACGAGTTGGTCAGTTCACCATTATTAGCGATGGTGGCCCGTGCTATAAGATCGTTGGTATCTATTCCGGTCAAGCTAGGAATTACACGTTCTATCAGATCACGCCCAAAGGCTTCGGAAGCATCGCGGGGTAATTCAGCAGGTAAGTTGTCCACGGACATTACGGTTATCGTGCCTTCGCTGCCCGCAGGCTTTTCCTTTGCTGTTGTTGGATCGTAACCATAAAATGGATCAGCGATCGTAGTTGCACGCAATGTGCTGTCTATAGGGCCACCAATATCACAACTAATGTCTGCGATCACATCCAAACTGATACCGGGTTCGCGCAGATCCGCAGCCGTTAGGATCTTCGGAGCGCGTGCATCCCAATAATGGCAGGCAATGTACATGTGAGCGCGTTTCGCGTAAGGCAGGAATTTGGATCGGTGTCCGCTTGGGTCTGCGTGGAACGCTTCTCTGTCGAATGGTTTTCCATCCATACGCTCGAACATTCCAGAACTACCCAGAACGGTATAGACCGGACCTGGATGATCCGTCTTCATGAAGACATCATTATCAACGCGGGTAACTCCGGCGCGTTCCAGAACACCCATTGCGCCCTTTCCTACACGCCCCCCGCCTGTTAAGACCACACGCAGATCGGTTTGAAATGAAAAGGCACGTAACTGCGTCTCCAGTTCTTCCAGATCGTGGCATTCGTTGGCCGGTTTCATGGGCTTGCCACCGCGCGAAAATTGTCTGCCACGGAATGCGTTGTATGCACCTACTACGCCTGCCCAATAGCCAAAAGCAAGCACACGGTCGCCGTTCACATCCGTTAGAAGCTCGTGGTCGATCAATCGCACTTTTTTATCCAGAACGGCTTTTAGGAGCTTTGCGTTCGAGGGCTGTTTTTTAATGGTATGGCTAAAGAATTGGTGTGCTTTACCCGGAACCAGCATATCGATCGGAATTTCCTTGATGCCCAGGATCAGGTCGCGATCGGCCAGGTCATCTGCCATCGGGATCTCGAACGCCTCATATTCAGCATCCGTATAGGCACGAACGGGGCTGCGTTGTACGACCAGGTCCACGTCGGGAAAGCGCTGCATGACCTCTTTGCATTGCGCAGGGGTCAACGGTACGCGGCGATCCGCAGGTGTTTTACCTTCACGGATGACACCGATCTTTTTGTAAGCTGTTGGCATTTTCGGGCCGCAAACTTACCGCTTACGAAAGAGGTGGTCAATTGTAAAACTACACCTTTGCGAACCGGAGCGTACCAATGCTGACACCACTGCGATCTGTTACCACAAGCGTGTACGTCGAAGCCGGTAGGTCGGCTACATCGATCCGTTTTTCACGCAATGCGCCTCTGCTTAGCACTATCCCCAAGGGCGAAAGCATAAAGTATTGCGCATCTGTTGGAAGGTCACCGGTTATTATTAGCACATCCGTTACTAAGTTAGAAAGGGCTGCGATACACCTTGTGTGCGTTCCACTATGATCGGAATAACCAACCGTGAGCGAAACGCAATTACTACCTAAAAGGGTCTCCTCGTCAACCCGGATGCAACGGAATGTGGAAAGTGGCGCGCCAGAACTGCTGGCGAACAGACTCAAGAATTCATTACCGCAGCCGATCCCATTGGTGAAGTAAGTGGGAACGGGATATCCGGGTGCATTGAAATGGTGCACACGATGTGGCGTACCGAAATTGTCAAGGATCGTATCGATTGCCGAAACTGTGACCACATTGGTGTAGTAAGCACTTTGGACGCAACGCCACGTGGATGGCACCGTATCGCCGATCTCGATCGAGGGGTCGAAAAGGATCAACTCTGGATCGCTCGGTGTTGAACGAACATAGACCACACCTGTTAAATCCTGACGGAGGTAGCAATACAGGTCGCCATAACTCTCGCTGATGGATGTATTGCCCATTCCCAATGTGGTCACATACCGATGGTTCGATCGAATGACAGAATAGGTATTGCCATCGATCGCTTGGTCCTCGCCAGCATGGTAGAACTCCTGCAAACCCTGCAAATTGTTGTTACTCCGCTGATAGATCCAATTTATGTTTTCACCAACAGGAGGAAAAGGATCGATGACCTGTGCCCGAAGCATAGGGATGAGGGACATTGCAAACGTCACAATAAAAATGCGACCAGTGATTCTTGAGATGAACATGTTTGGTCAGTTGCGCCTCAATTGAATAAGGCTTACGAATATAGCCGTTTTCACTGTTATTCTGGAAAGGCCAATTTCGAGCAATATGAGGCAATCCGAAGAACGGGATAAACTTCTCTCCCTATTCTTTGAAACAAAGAACCCCGATCTGCCATGCGGTAAACCGGGGTCCGTCTCTGTGGATCTCGCATCATTGCGGGAGGAGGAGATCCCCGGTTTTCACCGAGGTAAACCTCGATCCATGTTCTTCTAGCGAAGAGCCGCCACCGAAAGATCGGTGGCGGCTCCGCCTCCTGTGGAGCCGGAGGGGATCGAACCCTCGTCCAAACGACCGCATAACAAGCTTTCTACATGTGTAGCCGACTTATTGGTTTTCGACCTTCAGCTGGGAAGCGGCACCCCACCGAAAGCTTAGATCCTTTGTCTTACCTGTACTACGGATCACCGCACAAGCCAGTCTTCCATAATGACACCCCGTGATCGGCAAGGAGGTTGACGGGCCTCACCGAGGGGTACTCGTTCGTGGTACTATGATTCGCACGAATTAAGCCGAATAGCCTTGGGCTATTAAGCTGCGAGAGCGTAGTCTGTGTTGCCTGTTACAGCGTTGAGGCACTGGGATACGGGCCGCACCTCACGCCCGACATGCTTACTCGAAATACAAAAGCCGCTGTCGAATCCAGATCGGCCCCATTGAAAGAACGTTTCGCAAAGATAATGCCGGAGAGGCCTACGGCCATAAAGTCAGTTTCCGATACTGTGGAACGATCCTACCTTTTGCGGAACGGTCGTAAGAGAATGAACGTGATCACCGTCCCAATGATGCCAGCAGTAACTGCTAAGACTACGCTACCGATCAAATACTGGATCAGGTGTTCTTGCACGCGACCTAGGGTGAGTTGCTGCGAGAATTCCATAGTGACAGCGTCGGTGCCCATGAACAGAGCGCCGACCATATAGCTTGCAAAAATGATCAGCGGGATCATGGGTGGTATGCTGATGTTGGCCGCTGTAATGAACAGGACGCGGTTCAACTTCATGAAGATTGCCGCCGGTATACCGATCAATAATTGAAACCCCCAAAGCGGTACAATACCCATGAAAAACCCGAAGCCCACAGATAGCGATTTCCGAATGGAGCTTTCTTCAGGACGATTGAATTCCTCTCTTAAAATCCGGACCAACCCACCTTTGAAGAACAACTGCTTCGGCCAGAACCAGAGCAACGCAACGGTAACCATCCACGTGTGCGTTACGCTTACGCGCGAAAAATCCTGGAACGGCTTGAAGTGCGATACACGTTCCGGAAAATCATAACGGACACTTACCGGAACGACTTTGAAGGGTGTGCCGCGCCAAGCCAGTTTTACAATGCTCTCGATCTCGTACCCAAAGCGATTGCTTATTGTCTTGAATTTACCCAATGCCTCGAGCGGCCAAGCTCTATAACCGGTCTGGGTGTCGGGCAAGGTGATACCGGTCTCGACCTTGAACCAGAAGTTGCTGAACTTGTTCCCGAATGAACTCTTGCCGGGTATTTCGCTCTGGCCCATGTCGCGTGCTCCCATGACCATGGCGGTCGGGTTCTCGCGGACCATGCTGGCCATTTTTGGAAGATCGGCGGGGTCATGCTGGCCATCGCTATCAATGGTTATGGCATATTTCCAACCCAGTTTACGTGCCTCAGAAAAACCCGTGCGCAATGCGTTTCCCTTGCCTTTGTTTGTAGGAAGGTTAACGATATTAATGTCCGGGAACTTGGCCAGGATCTCCTGCGTTCCATCCGTGGAGCCATCATTCACCACCAACACATTCGAACTTGCGTATTGCTGAACATGATGCAACACTCCTTCCAATGTTACCGCGTTGTTGTACGTAGGGATCAGCACGCCAATACCATCTCCAAGCGAGGTCGATCCCATTCGTGTACTATTCCGGAACCAATTCGGCGCTTAGTTTCAGCACACTTGCTTCGCCTGCGGTTGCATTGACCTCTGCCTTGATGCCATTCTCCAATGTTGTTAGAGTAGTGCGAAAAAGCAGCTCCGGTGAAATGCGAGGATCCACAGGTGTCAGGAATTTGATGGTGCGTGCATTCAGCATGCGCAACGGTTTTCCGTGCATTGCACTTGCAATTGTCAGTGCGATCTGCACCATACATACACCTGGCAATACCGGCTGGTCAGGAAAATGTCCTTCAAATATCGGATGTGTTGGATCGATCTCGACCCATACTTCGCTTTCGAGGCTACCCGTTGCCGGTGTGTCTTTCAGCGTGAAGAGTCCTTTTAGACCGGTCATAGTTTGAAGGTCGTAGCACCATGTGCCACACCGAATTTCGCATTGCTGAAACGCGTTAACGTGAATTCGCCACTGGGTTGTTCCATGCGGAGTTCGCGCAAGATATGGGTAGTGGTATCGAACAAAAGGGTCACTTGCTTCAGTCGTTTCGCCATGCGCGGATCGGTCGGGAGTAGCTCAACAAGCAGTCCTTCTTTTGTTGTGAAGAACGTTGCTACCATGCTTTTACCATCGAGCAACTCGCCTGAAACGATCCCTTCGATCAAATTGGTTATTGCGCTGAATGCTTGTCGATCCGCCGCTGTAACGTCGTCCTCTTTTCCGGCTTTACTGATCATAACGGTCTTACCATCAACAACGGCAACGCTTGGTTCCGGGGTATCAACCTGCCAGCGTAATTGACCCGGTTTCTTGAACCGGATGATACCCGTGGAGACCACTGGCGTTGCTAACATTTTCAAGTGTTTCTCTTGAACGAAATCTGCTTTAAGACTGGTGGTCGTTCTTGAATGCTCCAACAACGCTTGAACGGTTGCATCGCTTCGATCGATCGGGATACGGTCCTGCGCTTGTGCAGAGAAACCACACAACAACCCGAAAGATGCAATAACGGTGAATAACACGTTCCTCATTCAACGTATACTTACAAGCTGCGTACCACTTTCCTTTGCCTTGTTGATCAGTGCTTTGGTCAATGCCAATGCAACCGGTTCCGGGTCGTGCATCAGAATGATGGTGGCACCTTTCATTTTTCTCACGGTCTTCTCGATCAGCGCCTTCTCATCGTTAGCCGAGGTATCAAAGGTGCGAAGATCCCACGCAACTGGTCGCAAGCCACTTTTATTGATCGCATAGGCGGTGTTCGGGCTGGTTACACCGAAGGGCGGGCGGAATAATTTCGGTTTAACGCCGGTGATGGTTTCAATGGTTTGCGCACATTCCTCGATCTCTCTCAATGCTTTTTTCTTACTCGAAAATCCCCAGCTCCAATGGTGGTTCTGGGTGTGTACGCCGATCGTGTGGCCTTCTGAAACAATGCGTTCTGCAATTTCTGGTGATGCGGCTACGCGTTTGCCAATACAGAAGAATGTGGCTTTGACGCCTTCGGTTCTCAATAGGTCCAGGATGGCTTCGGTGTGCTGCGGAACTGGGCCGTCATCATACGTCAATGCCATGGTTCCGGTTGCTCCGTGGAGTTGCATGGGAATGAAGAACCCGGCCTTGGGCGCAGCACTTCCGTGTGCCAATAAACCAAGATGACATACGATGGTGAATACCGGGGCCCACTCGCAGCAATAGGCGTATTGCCAACACGCTAATGCTATCACATGCACCACGACCAACGGCCAGAACGTGGAACGATGGGTCAGCATGGTTCCACCACTAGTGCGCCGATCCGGTCATCGAAAATGTCAAGGATCATACACGGTCCGGTGATCTTCTTAGTTGCGATATTCTCGATCGATAGGGCCAATGCTTGTGCAGTTTGTGCGCCGTGGTGACCAGTTTCCAGGTCATAACGTTCAGCTTTTGCGTTTGCAGGGAAAGCAGGCAACTCCGCATTGGCCGGGTAGGCCGACCAATAGATGTGTTCTGCTTTGGATGCAGTAATGATGTTGTTCCAATGCTCTGTATCGCTTACAGCGCCTTGCTCGTTCAATGTGATCTTGGCTCTGTCGTTGGCCTTTGGTTCAATTCCAACTACGAAGCATGCGTAGCCCGCACCTAACTTAAGGTTGTCTGCTGGATGCAACGCGTTAAGTAGACTAGCGGAAAGCTCTGTCTCCTCATCCGTAGCGAATACTAGTAACGTGCTTTTCGGTTCCTCTTCGCAGTGCAATAAGGCATTCAGTAACGCCGAGTGGAATCCGAATAGTTCTTGCGAGTGGGTGATGTTGGGTCCATGGATCTTCAGCAACAGCGCCAACTGACCAGCAATCGTGTTATGCGTACTTCGCATGAAGGGTAGAGGAGAACGTAGCGAAGTGGATGGACCTGTGATCTCTTCCAGGAACTTCTCCGTGTCTTCCAAACATCCCAATGCAGTACTCGCGTAAATGCCATCAATGGTCGGTTGACCGATGCTGTTCAAATGCTGAAGGATGTATTCGATCGATCCGCGTTGGAGCTTCGCCATGCGACGTGCTGCACCTGCGGGAATTACCAGTGGTGGTACAGGTTCTGTGTTGGTATGGTGGCCACGGATGTACATTTTATTTTTAGTGGCAAGGAAGCGTATATGATTTCACTAATTTCATTTGTCCGTTCATATTCGCCAAGAAATAGGTTGAGTAATCCTCAGGATAAGGATAATTTTTACCCTCAAAGGTGAATTTTTCAATGTTGTCTGTTAATGTCAGTTTACCTGGTAGACTTTCTGTTGTCAAGAAAAGCATGTCATCAATAACAAAGAAACCGCTGTAATCATAGCCTCCACCATCACTTGCCATTGTAAGGTAATAGACGTTATGCTTCCACTTGAATAATATCCAGTGAAGGTCGTCTAAACTCGAGTTAGAGCACAATTTCTCAGTCCTAACAATCGAATCAAGGAGTGAATAGAATGAGCTGTCTGTAACTTTGAATTCATTGAGTGCAAGTTTTACGTCATGTGTTCCTTTCCATTCTTTGGCCTCATCAATTAACTTTTTGTTGGCAGTTTTGGTTTGTATTGACTCAAGTGTATCAATTTCGGTCACACTTATCGAGTCATATGGTATTGTCGCTCTGGTTTGAATAGTATCCACTAATTCCAGTTGGACATCCTTTATTGAATTGTGTACGTCTGAATTGATGCAAGCACTGATCAGTAAAGGTAAAATGCAAAGCTTAAATTGAAGGGTTTTCATCAACGCGATTACTCTGCTGATGAAAGTAGGATCGATGTGTCGTTACCGCCGAATCCCAAAGAATTGGATAACACGTTCTTTACTTGTCTGCGTATGCTTTTTGATACGGGCATCGCGCTACGACCTTCGATCGGCGCGGTTGTGGAATAGCCGACCGGGATAATTCCTTCGCGCATGCTGATGATTGCGATCACCGCCTCCAACGCTCCGGCTGCAGCTAAGGTGTGGCCGGTTAATGCTTTGGTGGTCGTGAAATCCGGAACACTCCCGAAGAGCCTTTCCATAGCAGCCAGCTCGGTGCTGTCGTTGTTCTCAGTGCCAGTGCCGTGTGCATTGATGTGGTCGATATCGTTTGGTTTCAGCCCTGCTTTTTCGATGCAATCCTTCATTGCCAAATACGGACCATGACCATCCGGAGATGTTGCTGTTTGGTGGTATGCATCGTTCCTGTTCGAACCGCCAAGGAAATACGCGAGAATTTCGATCTTGTCGGTTACGTCCTCTTCACGCTGCATTACTAAATAAGCTGCTCCTTCACCAAGGTTCATGCCGTTGCGCTCGTTGCTGAAGGGTTTGGTAACCCCCGTGGTATCCATCGCACTCAATGCCATGAATCCTTCGATCGTGAATTTGCAGAGTGCATCTGAACCGCCAACCAGAACACGGTCCGCACGACCCGTTCTAAGCAGCTGACCACCTAGGATCATGGCATTCGCGGATGAACTGCATGCAGTACTGATCGTCGTGCGCATGGCCTTGGATCCAATGGCCTGTGCGATGTATGCGGTGTGCGATCCAACAGGATGTTCTACTGCATCAGCGATCATGTCCAAGTTACCGGAATTCCATTTGCTGAAATGCTGTTCGGAGAGATCCATTCCACCAACGGTACTCGCGCTGATCACAACGGTTCGTTCTTCGCTCGCACTGTTGCCGATCGCGCTGAAAGCCGCAACCAGACCAAGCAATGCTGTACGAGAACGCGGAAGGTCCTTCACTTTATCGCGTAGCAAAGCGGCCAATTCCTTGTTGGTCAATTGTACTTCGCCCAAAAAAAGATCGGGGAATCCGAGATCCAGTTTCTGTAACGGACGAATGCCGCGTTTACCGCTGATCAAGGCATCCGAAATGGCGGAAACGTCGTTGCCTAGGGAGCAGATCGCACCCATGCCTGTGATCGCTATCCGCCCTTGTTTCACCGGTTGGCTTCGATGTGCGCAGCCATACTTGCAACGCTTTGGAATACGTCACGACCTTGTTTGGGATCGGCAATGCGTACGCCGTAATGTTTGTCCATTAGCACGATCAATTCCAACACATCGATGCTATCGAGTCCCAACCCTTCATCGAACAGTGGCATATCGTCCGCAATGCTTTCTACAGTGCGACCTTCCAAGTTGAGGTGTTGTATGATCTGCGCCTTCAATTGTTGGCGTAATTCGGTCGTATTCTCAGTGGTCATTGAAGATCTTTTCTAATTCTGCCGCATTCCAATCGGCCAATGTTCGTTCCGTTACCACCATAAAGGTAGCCGTTGCTTGGTCCGCGAAGATATCGGACCAGCCGCAAACTATCGCGTCCATACCGTGATCGTGCAGAAGTATTACACACGCTTCCCGCATTTGCGAGAGATCCGGGGCATTGTTCAGTAAACAAAGTCCGCTGCCATATAGCCCATGCTGTATGCTGAATTCGCCCATCGCGATGTTCGGCAGGGTGTATACGAATTGGCCGGGACTAGCGTGGTTGTCCGCATCCAGTTGTGCCTGGTATTTCGAATCCGTATCCATGGAACCGTGTTTGCCCATGATCACCATGCCGATGGTTTCTTTTGAATGCCCTGCTAAAGCACCGCCTTCAATGAAGAAGGAGGATCCACAGATCGCCACTAATTTCGAAGACCGATCCATACGTGGAAAACGGGGCAATTCAATTCCCAAAGCCGACCACGCGTTGTTCAGGTCGGTATCCGGGCTACTTGTCGGTTCTGCAAGCAATTTGCCATTTACGGTGAAATGGCCATTGCGATAGCTCGTATGTGCAAGGTCCTTCATTGCCTTTTTGCGCGGAGAAGTACAGCAGCGTTGCATCCACCGAAACCGCTGGAGGTCTTCAATAGCAGATCGCCTTCGACATTCATTTCCTTGGCCAACACGTTCACTTTGCTGGGTACACCGAGTTCGGTGAGGCCTTCATTCCGTAAAACCAGACCTGTGTTCAATGCGTGCAAGGCAAGCAGACTTTCCAATACGCCAGCCGCACCCAACGTGTGGCCGAACCAACCTTTATAACCGCTCAAGGGTACTTCGGATAATCCGCTACGTTCAAAAGCAATGGATTCCATGGCGTCGTTGTAGTCCGTTCCTGTTCCGTGTGCGTTGACCGCGTGGATTTCCGTTGCGCTCAAATTCGCCTTTTTCATGGCGCATTGGATCGCACGTACCAAGCCTTCACCCGTGCGCGACGGACCCGATATATGATTGGCATCGTGCGCTATGCCACCACTGACGAAGGTGCCGATCGGGTTCTTTAGGATCGATGCGTCCTTGGTGAGAACGACCGCTGCGCAACCTTCGCCGAGCGAGGTGCCTTTTCGTTTCGCATCGAAGGGTAGGCAAGGATCTTCGCTAACCGCGTGCAATGCTTGGAAGCCTCGGAGTACAAAGCGCGATAGTACGTCAACACCGATCACAACGGCATGATCCACGAAGCCGCGTTCGATGGCAGCACCGGCCATTGCGATCGCCGATGTGCCGCTTGCACAGGCGTTGGAGATCACCCAAGGACGATCCGTGAAGCCATAGGTTTTCTGCACGTGGTCAGCGATCACGGACAACGCAGCGCCGTTCGCATTTCCATTCTCCAATGCGGCGATGTCACCTTTCGTTGTTGCGATGTAACAGCCCCATCTGTCCGTGAACTTCGGGTTGCCGAGTTCTTGTACCAATGGTTGCATGCACCGATCGATCAGCCGCTGGATGCGCCGTGGTCCTTGTGGTAGAAGCTCTTTGGGGATGATGCCCAGAACGGCTGGTGTATCGAAGGCGGTGCTTGTTCGTTGCAGTGCCGTGGCACCGTTCAGCATGCGTTCCACGGATGCTGCAAGTCCTTCACCGAGGGGCGAAAGAACGTGTGCTGCTCCGAGGGTTACTGTCATGTTCACGGGAATTTCTTCGACTTCCAGGCGCTGTAGAATTCCGGTAGTTCAAGCATCAATTTACGATCCTTGTCCAAGAATACCTGGATGGTCTTTGCCGTGGCGACGATCTGATCGTTGGCCTTGTTCCGCAGTTCGTAGTGCAGGATGATCTTCGCGGCAGGGCTGGGTTCCATCCACGTTCTTATCGTTACAGTATCGCCGTAAACCAACGGTGATTTGTGATCGATCACACTTTGAACGATGGGTGTGAAGTAGCCTTGTTCGTACATCCAAACAGCATCGAGGTCATGATGTTTGCCAAATGCTTCACGGCCCAATTCCATGAACCGGAAATAGTTGCCGTGCCATACGATGGCCATTGGATCAAGGTCTCCGAAAGAGATCGCGCATTCTGTGATACTATCCATTGACAGCATTGGGATCCATAATGAATACTTTCAATTCCAATTGGGCGATCGATCTGCCTTCACATTGCACGCTTGCCTCCAACACACGCGCATTCATGACTTCGTGTTTCACGACCACGGTGGTTTCCAATCGCTTGCCTACCGCGGCTTTTCCGGTGAAGACGATCCGTGTTAACGCGCCAATGAAACCCAGTGGTGGCGGTTCGTTCCGCTCTTTGGCCGTGTAGCCCATGCCTAGAGCTGCGGTTTGTGCTGCATTCTCCATCAACCCGGCTTGTAGTAATACGCCGTTATGCACCAACACGTGATCAGCCGGTATGGTGAACGCCGAGTTGAACGTGTCGTTCGTGGCACTTACCAAGGTGTCGATCAGCACGAATGGTGGCTTTTGTGGGATCAACGCAACAGCGTCGCTACCTGTCGCTAGTGGGGTCTGCATGTTGCCAAAAGTCATAATAATTGAACCATTGTAGTGGATACTTTTTCACGATGGCCTCGAATTCTTGAACATAGCGCTTGAAAATTTCGTCGCGCGATGTGCCTGGTGGGATCTGATCGGAGCCGAAGAACGAATACTTCATAGGCCCCGTGCGAATGACGAACGGGATACAAACTGGAACCTTGTGTGCTGCGGCCAACGCAAATGGACCTGCCGGAAATTCAGCTGGTGCCCCTAGGAAGTCCGCAGTGTAAACCCGTGATCCCGGTAGATTGCGATCACCGTGCATGCAGAGTACTTCGCCATCCATCAAGGCATTGTTCATCTTGAAAACGTGCGACATGTCCTTGCTCAATGGGATCATGTTAAAGCTCGCCGGTGAGAGCTCGTTCTCCATAACGGCTTTTATGCGTTCGTCCTCCGCAGTAAGGAGTACTATGTTCACTTTTCCCGGATGACCCTTGAGAAAATGACTTGCGAATTCCCAGTTTCCAACGTGCGCGCTCAGAAGCAATCCGCCTTTGTGCGCCCCGATCAAATCTGCTACACCTTGGCCATTCACCTTTTCCCACGTGTAGCGTGCTTCCAGACCGGCTTGAACTGCTACTTTATCGATGATGTTGCGGCCCATCGCCATGTATGACCTGAAATAGTTGAGGCCCTTGATCCCCGGTACGATAGCGCGAAGTCTAGCGAAATAGACACCCAAGGCTTTGTTGCTTTTCCACGATGTAAGCACGTACCATGGCACGACGAATCCAAGGACCAAATAGGCCGCTCGAACGCCGAGATTTCGAATAACGAAGATAAAGATCCGGTAGCCTAAAGGAAAACCTTTGCTTTTACCGGACCATTTGGGAGTTTTTTCACTCACGCTTTCGCCGCTAATTCCTCCTCAATGTGATCGTAGAAATCGGAAAAAGTGACGAGCTTCATGAACTGTTCACCTTTCATTTTCATCCCGAAATTCTGTTCGATGACCACTACGAGATCCACATAATCCAAGCTATCCAATGCCAAAGTTTCTTTCATCGGTGCCTCAGGCGTAATGGTGCTTGGGTCCACTTCGAATTCTTCGCTAAGGAATTTAATTGTAGTGGCTTCGATGTCTTGTCGTGTAAGGCTCATAAGGTCAATCCGAGTAGCGTTCTATGATCAATGTGGAGTTCGTTCCGCCGAAGCCGAACGAGTTGGATAGGAATATATTGAACTGCTTTTCCAGGGTAGTTGTTACCAAATTCAGCTTCGCACTATCCTCGTCCGGCGTGTGCAAGTTAATATTAGGAGCAATAAATCCACCTAAAAGCATCAACATGGAGTAGACCACCTCACTCGCACCGGCCATCCAACATTCATGACCGGTCATGCTTTTGGTGCTACTGACGAACGGTCTCGTAGCTCCGAAAACGGCATCCAAGGCTTGCGCCTCAATACGATCGCCAACGGGTGTACTTGTTGCGTGTGCATTGACGTAATCGATGTCTGCTGGTGATAGATCAGCCATTTTCAACGCCATGTTCAATGCCCTGACCTGACCATCCAGATCGGGATCCGAAATGTGCCCGCCGTTACTGCTGAAACCATAGGCTTTTATTTCTCCTAGGATAGTTGCACCGCGTGCTTTGGCTGAACTTAAACTCTCGATGACCAATGCTGCGGCTCCGCCACTCGGGATAAGGCCATCGCGACCTGCATCAAAAGGACTCGAAGCCTTGGTCGGTTCACTTTCTTTTATGCTGAACGCTGATATGCCATCGAAGCTTCCGAAGGTGTACTTGTTCACTTCCTGGGCTCCACCGCAGATAACCATGTGTTGGAGGCCTTGCTTAATGAGCAAGTAGCCAATACCAATGGAGTGTGATCCACTGGCACATGCTCCACTGAGCGTGAAGTTGATCCCTCGAAGCTTCAGGATGGTTGCCAAATTCATGGTGACCGTACTGTTCATGCCTTGAAAAACAGATCCGGACCCAACGAATGCAGTGTCTTTTTTCTCGCGAATGGTATCCACGGATTCGATCACTGCCAAGGCACTGCTATCGTTACCGAAAATGATGCCTACTTCATTCGCTTCACAATACGGAATATCGATCCCCGCTTGTTTCATTGCTTGCTCAGTGGCTTCGTAAGCATAGTTGGCCTGCTCGGCCATGCCGATCCTTTGCCTGCGATTCAAACGGCTTTTCAGATCTGGTGTTGGTACTGTTCCGGTCAGCGCGCTGCGATATCCAAGTTCCTTGCGCTCTTCGGAGAAAATAATTCCTGACTTTCCAGCACGCAATGATGCCTCCACTTCGGCCAACGTGGTGCCCAAACAACTCCAAAGCCCCATACCTGTTATGACAACGCGCTCTTCCATTCTTTAATTCTACGAGTGCATTCCTCCGTTTACGTGGATCACTTCACCCGTGATATATGCCGCTTCAGCAGACGCCAAAAAGCCAACAATGCTAGCAACTTCCTCTGGTTTTCCGAAACGCCCCATCGGTACCAATTGTTTCAGTTGTGCTTCGTCCAGATCCTTGGTCATATCACTGGTAATGAACCCTGGAGCTACCGCATTCACGGTAATGTTCCGTTTGGCAATTTCTTGCGCCAATGAGCGCGTTGCGCCAATGATGCCTGCCTTTGCTGCGCTGTAATTGGTCTGGCCTGGTACTCCCTTGGTTCCGCTTAAGGAGACCACATTGATGATGCGGCCATAGCGCTGTCGCACAAGACCTTGCAGAACAGCTGTGGTTACATTGAAGAATCCGTTCAAGTGCGTGTTGATCACTTCGTGCCAATCGGCTGGCTCCATAAAGACAAGAAGGTTGTCCCGTGTAATACCGGCATTATTGATCAATACTTCCAGCCTCGCCTCTGGATGGGCCGATCGCCACGCATCCACACCGGACTTGACCGCCTCTGGATCTTTTACATCGAAGGGAGCAAGGAATACATCAACGCCCATCTCCTTCAGCTCTACAGCAGCGGCTTCAGCAGCTTCTTGGTTACTCGCGTAGTTCAGCACGATGCTGAGACCATGCTTGCGCGCCAACTCGAGTGCAATTGCACGACCAATGCCACGGGATCCACCCGTGACCAATGCCCATTTTGCTGTTTTTACTTCTGCCATGCTGGGATGGGTCGGAAGATCGCTCGTTCAACGGCTTCTATGCACATTGATGGAGCACTTTTGGATGTGATGGCATCGCTGGCTTTGCGCACCTTATTGTAGAAATCAACACTCGGTCCAGAGAGCTTTTTCATCTCACCGCTGATGTCCACGGCCTGTGCGACCGCCAAGGCCTGAATGGCCATTACGCGATCCGTATTATTGAGCACGCGTGTCGTTGCATTGGCAGCATTCGTACCCATGCTCACAATGTCCTGGTTGTCGTTGTTGTTAGGGATACTATGCACGTACAACGATGTTGAAAGTGCCTGGTTCTCTGCCGTGGTGCTGGTCGCAGTGAATTGCATGCCCTGCATTCCGAGTGTGATGCCAGGCCGTTCCATATTGAGGAATGCCGGGAAACGTTGGTTCACCTTATCGTTCATCAGGAAATTGAGCTGACGTTCGCTCAACATGCACATTTTTACTACGGCCAATCGTAGTTTATCCATTTCCAAAGCAACTTGATCACCGTGGAAGTTACCGCCATGGTAAACGCCGCTTTCAGGGTCGGTCAGCGGATTATCATCCACAGAATGCAATTCGTTCAACAATACTTTCTCGGCATTGCGAATGGTATCCAGAATTGGTCCTAGGATCTGCGGAATGCAGCGGATGCTGTAATGTTCTTGAACGATCTCGGTGAAGACGCCTTCTGTATTCACCTCTTCCTTGCCCGCATAATGATGGCTGCTACGATCCCGTGTCAATTTGGACCCTTCGATGTGGGTGCGCATCCGTTGCGAAACCTCTTGCTGTCCTGGGTGGAGTTTGGCACCGTTCAGCTTGGCGCTCAAATGGTCATCCCATGAATTCAGGATCTCCGTCATCACCGATCCCATGGCAATAGCGTTATCCAGCAAACGATAAGCGTGGTGAATGTTGAGCAACCCGATCCCTGTCATACAGGCGGTGCCGTTCAATATGGCAAGTCCGTCGCGAAGGCCCAATTCAACCGGCTTCAATCCAGCTTTCTTCAGGATATTTGCCATGGTATCCTTTTGGTCTTTGTAGGTTCCGAAACCTTCGCCGATAAGGCCCAAACCCAAGTGTGCTTGTTGCACAAGATCACCACTGGCTCCAACACCGCCTAATTCAGGTACACGTGGACAAATACCAAGGTTCAAATAATTCGTTAACCCTTCGAGAACACCATGTGTAACGGCAGACCCACCTTTCAAGAAAGTGACGGCACGTACCAATAACATGGCCCGAACAGCTTCATCCGGAAGGTCTGCACCTGCACCGGAAGAGTGGCTGCGAACCAGATTATACTGCAACGAAGACCGATCGGCCTCTGGAATGGCCCGCTGTGCCATGGGGCCGAACCCCGTGTTAATGCCGTAGATGACCTTGCCTTCCGCATATTTCTTCAAATATGCATGCGATTTATCCGCAACGCCCAGCTCAGCCTTGCTAGGCTTGAAGGATGCGTTCTTCAACACAATGTCGATAAAACCGTTCAGATCCATTCTTTCCGCTGCCATTGTCGTTTGGGAGAGGTCCCGATTTTTCAATAAGGGTGGCGAAGGTAACCTGTTCTTGGATATTGCCATAAGTTTACCCACGGAGCCGGGTGGCAGTGGTAATGGGTGAATTGGTAGCACGAGTTTATGATCGAACGAAAGGGCTGCGCTGGATATGGGTGTTCCTTGTGCTGGCGGTTATTGCCGCCTCGTTGTGGTCAGCTTCCCGCGCACGCTTCAGCGAGGACCTATTTGATGCCCTGCCACGCGAAAGAACGCTGGATAACTACAGGACCCTGTTGGATGCTTCGGGCAGTACCGGACGGATCGTTGTTGGTTTTTCAGGTAATGATACCGTGTCTATGGATAGCCTTTCGGCCCATGCCGATCGGTCCGTTCATTTCTTGCAGACCACGAATGGAGATCTCGTGGATAGCGTTTTCTTTCGGCCGGACCCCACTGGTTTTCAAACTGCGGTTACCGAGGTTCGGAAGAACTTGCCTTTGTACGCAGATAGCGGTGTTATAGCAACTGTGGCGCATTGGGATAGTGTAGCACTGTTGAATGCTTTCGCCGACTTGCGTAATGATCTCGCTCGGCCTGGTGCCGAAATGGATGCGGACCGGATCGTTCTGGACCCTTTTGGTCTGTCCGATCCGTTGATCGATCGCGTTATGCGTTCCGCCATACTCGGAGGAATGGCCGTGATCGATGGGCAATTATTCACAACTGATAGCGCTATGGCGGTGGTGGTAGTGATGCCTAGTGCCACAGGGATCACCCGGGGAAAGGAATTGATGCAAGCGATCAACGGCGCGATCGGTAATGGTCCTACAACCAATTTTACCGGTACTGCCTTTGGTGCAGTGCCAATGGCTGTGGCAAACGCTGACCGCATTGCGGACGACGCAACAATGACCAGCATTGTAGCCGTTCTACTGATCATTGGGTTGCTGATCTGGAGGTATCGTAGTGTACGTATTCCGCTGCTCTTCTTTGTGCCTCCCGCAGTAGGTTTTATCATTGGTCTGGGTGCAATTGCTGCGGTTCGACCTGTCATATCCGCTTTGTCATTGGGTGCTAGCGCAGCGCTGCTTGGTATCGCGTTGGATTATTGCTTTCACTTCTTTACGCATCTGAAACATACAGGTAGCATACGAGCAACATTGAAGGACGTGGCGGGTCCGATGTTACTCGGTTGTTTTACGACCGTGCTGGCCTTCGCTGCACTCTCTTTCGTAGGTAGCCGGATCTTAGCGGACCTGGGTTTCATCGCAGCATTTTTATTGATCGGTGCGGCATTGACCGTTCTGTTCGTCCTTCCACATTTTGCTCCGGTTCCGCAACACACTGCTGCGGTCAATGAAATTGTTGCTGAACCAAAGAAGGGCAGTGCGCTTTGGAACCTGCTCTTCATTGGTGCTGTTACTGCCGTGTTGCTGCCCTTTGTGAACCGAGTGAGCTACGACAATAACCCGGAGCACATAAGTTACATATCGCCGGAAATGAGTGCTGTTCGGGATAGGATCGAAGGTGACACGGCACGTGCGGTTCCTCTGTTCTGGTCGGCAACCGGTGCGAATGAAGAGGAAGCAAGGCAAGCCCTCGAAAATTCTGTTGATCACGTGCGAAGAACCATGGTCGGTTCCATTACGGAACAAGCAGCAATGCCCACGGATCTTTGGCCTTCAAACGAACGTGCGACGGTTCGAGTTGCAAATTGGAAGGCATCCTTTCATGGTGAAGGAGGAGACCGGTTCAAAAGATGGTTCGTGAATGCTGCAATTCAGAACGGGTTTACTCCTGATGCCTTCGATCCATTCCTTGATCAATTGGACGTGGATCAAGTACGAAGACCTGCCGAAGTAGTTCGTATGATCGGCGATGCCGTATTGGTCCATGGATCGGATAGCGTAACGATCGCGGGGCGAATGCTTCTTCCACCGGATGAGATCGCAGCGCTGGAACCCATGGTCGGTTCAATGAAGAATACCAGCGTGTTGCATCGTGGAATGCTCAGTGAGCGCATACAAGAGCTTGTCGGTAGTGATCTGAATGCGATCCTCTGGCGCACTTCACTGATCGTATTCATTGTGCTGTTGCTCACCTACGGTCGTATCGAACTGGCGCTGCTTACGTTCTTGCCGATGGCACTTGGGTGGTTCTGGATCCTGGGCATCTGTGGACTTTTTGGGATCCAATTCAACTTGGTGAATATTCTGGTCTGCACGTTCGTTTTCGGTTTGGGAGATGACTATTGTATTTTCACGACGGAAGGCCTGCTTGCGCGATACAAGACCGGGGTGGATCATACCCGTTCCTATCGGAATGCCGTGGTACTTTCGGTAGTTACTACGATCATCGGTACGGGTGTGCTGCTCTTCGCTGAGCATCCCGCTTTGCGTTCCATCGCGACCCTTAGTGTGATCGGAATGGTGGTCCTGCTTGTTATTTCGTTGACCGTACAACCCGTTCTTTTCCGCTTGTTCATTGGTGGTCGTGCGGCCGCCGGTAAGCAACCGTTCACGTTATTCTCATTCCTGATCTCCGGTTTTGCATTCCTGTACTTTTTGATCGGTTGCATCCTTACAGCGTTGATCTGGTTGTTGCTATTGATCTTCCCTGCCCCGAAGAGAATAAAGCAGCATTGGCTCCGGCATGTGCTACGAGCCTTCACTGGGTCGCTTGTTTATGCGATGGCGAATACGAGCAAGGATATTCAAGGATACGTACCGGCGATCAAAGATCAACCAGCGATCATCATCGCAAATCATGCTTCGTTCATCGACATTCTCGCTATGCTTATGTTCTCATCCAACGTGGTGATGATGACCAACCGTTGGGTATGGAATAGCCCATTCTTCGGCAGAGCAGTTCGCTATGCAGGTTACCTCAGGACGGAAGATGGAGTGGAGGTGAACACTGAACGCGTTCGTGAAGCGATGGCTCAAGGTCTTTCAGTAATCATTTTCCCTGAAGGAACACGTACGAAGGATGGAACGATCGGTCGGTTCCATAAAGGGGCGTTCCATATTGCGGAAGCACTGCAAGTGCCAATAGTTCCCGTAGTTCTACATGGTTTCGGAAAAGCAATGTCCAAGAATGACGCGTTGTTGAAGAATGCGTTATTGACGATCCGCACGTTGCCCGTGATCCAACCAAGCGACCCACAGTTCGGTGAAGGTGATCGTGAACGCACCAAGAAGATCAGCGCATGGTATAAAGCAAAGTACGAAGAGATCAGAAGTACCAAGGAAGGACCCGTCTGGTACCATGAACAGTTGATGCGGAACTTCATGTACAAAGGCCCTGTGCTGGAATGGCATACGCGTATTAAAGCACGCATGGATGCTGGTCTCCATGATCTTTTGCACAAGCGGATCCCCATAGATGCCCGCATCGTTGACCTTGGTAGCGGCCACGGCATGGTGAGTTTTTTATTGGGCTGGAGTGCTCCGGATCGAGTTATTCAAGGGTACGAGCGCGATGCCGACAAGGTGGCGATCGCCAACAACGCATATAGCAGAAGCCCCAACGTAACATTCTCCGTTGCTGACCTTGAAGGCTTGATACCGCCGCCTGCGGATGCATACATTCTGAAGGATGTGCTGCACTACCTTCCACCAATTGAACAGCGTGAACTCATTCTGGCATGCGCTAAGGAACTTTCACCCAAGGGTGCGATCTTTGTACGTGATGGTTTTGCAGCGAACGATGAGCGGCACGATAGAACGAAAAGAACCGAGCGTTACTCCGTTGGGCTAGGTTTCAATCAAGCCAAGGGTGAGTTGCATTTCATGACCAAGGAAGGAATTGTGGCCATTGCTAAGGAAGCTGGACTGAACGTGGAGTGGGCCACCAAGGAAATGCGAACATCGAATGAATTAGTGATCTTGACAAAGGGATGAACGATAGTGATTTTGATGTGGTGATCGTTGGGTCGGGAATGGGTGGCCTGGAGTGTGCCTTGATCTTGGCACGTGAAGGTTATTCAGTGTGCGTTCTGGAGAAGAATCATCAGCTAGGTGGTAGCCTTCAGGTGTTCAGCCGCGATAAGACGATCCTTGATACCGGAGTGCATTACATAGGCGGATTGGAACCCGGTCAGAACCTTCATACTTACCTCAATTATATGGGGATCATGGATAAGGTGAAGATCCATCAAATGGATATGGACGGGTTCGATCGGATCGAGCTGGGAAGTGATCCCAAACAATACCATTACGCTCAAGGTTATCCCAATTTCATCCGGCGCATGGTCGAGGATTTTCCGAACGAGCGGGCAGCCATCGAAACGTATTGCGCAAAGATCCAAGAGGTATGCGATCTCTTCCCATTATACCGCGTCCGCTTGGATGACAAATCGCAATGGTTGGGAGAGGAACTGAATTTGAACGCAGAACAGGTCATCGCCTCATTGACCGATAACTTGACCTTGCGAAATGTTCTCGCAGGAACCAGCGCGTTGTATGCCGGTGATCATTTTTCACCTTTCTATGTGCATGCGTTGGTGATCAATACTTACATAGAAAGTGCATGGCGTTGCATTGACGGAGGTTCGCAATTCGCGAAGTATTTGGCATCCAATGCGAGAAAAGAAGGTGCCGTGATCCACAACCGGAGTACGGTTACGCATTTTGATATCGGCAGCAACGGTGTCAAAGCCGTTCATACTGCAGAAGGCGAAGTGTACACGTGCAAATACTGTATTGCGAATGTGCATCCAAGTCTGGTGTTGGATATGGTAGGTCCTGGACATTTGAGGCCTGCCTATGCATCGCGCATACGCTCGTTGGAGGATACGATATCGTCGTTCACCCTTCATCTGATCATGAAGCCCGGCGAGTTTCCGTACATGGACTACAATATCTACTCTACTGATGTTGACAATGTTTGGTCCGCAGTGGAAAAGGCGAACGACCCATGGCCTTCGGGTTATATGTTCACCACACCGCTTTCTTCGCGCGCTGGGGGCTATGCGGATGCAGTGACCGTTATGACCTATATGCGCTATTCCGAATGGGAGAAATGGGGTGGGAGTTACAATACCATTGTCTCGCCGGACGAGCGTGGCTCCGACTACGAGGAATTCAAACAACAGAAGGAAGTTGAGTTATTGGCGTTGATCGAAAAGCGTTTTCCAGGGATCTCCAATAAGGTGAAGTCCATGCATAGCAGTACACCGCTTTCTTTCCGAGATTACATTGGCTCGCCTACTGGTTCCATGTACGGTGTGCATAAGAACAGCAACGATCCCATGCGCACTTTTTTGGCACCGCGCACCAAAGTGCCGAACCTGTTGCTTACTGGACAGAACATGAATCTGCATGGGTTGCTGGGCGTAACGGTCAGCGCCATTGCAACCTGTAGCGAGCTGGTAGGTAAGGAATACTTAGTGAACAAGGTGCTCGCAGCGAGCTAGCTCTTCACCATACGAATGGTGTGAGCTAGGGCCTTGATCAACCTATCATGCTTGGTAACATACGGATTGCTCTGGTCCCACACGTAGCCGGCCAGAACACTGACGATCCGTTCTTTGTGTGACTGCTCTACATTGTCTGCGAAGAACACTTCTTGCAGATCTCCACTATACCAATCATCGATGTAGCTCTTGAATACCGCGGCACCTTGCTTAATATGCGCTTCGTATTCCGTTTTCCAGTCGATGGTCTCACCTTTCAATTGGCGATCCAACAACTTGGCAGCGCGCAAGCCACTTTCCGTTGCAAAGCCCACACCGCTGGAAAAAACAGGATCCAAGAAACCCGCACAATTACCGGTTAGTACAAACCGCTTTCCGGTAAGGTCTGCGGCGTAGTGTGTGTATTCGTTGATCACGTGCGGCTCGAAATCGAATTCAGCACCCTTGAAGCGTTCCCTGAACTCGTTGGAAAGCTTCAGCATTTCGTGCATGGCCGTTTTGTTGCAACCGCTTTCCATCGCTTTGTTGAAATGGCTTTTGTGCCCCACGAATCCTGCGGAAGTGCTACCATTGCTGAACGGGATGCTCCAGAACCACAGGTCGCGTTCCAGTACTTCGAAACTGATGCGCATAGGTTCCTTGAAGTTGGATCGATGCTCGTCGGTTTCCTTAATGTGCGTGAACATGGCCATGCGACCGTTGCCCTCCGGTTTATCGCTAAGACCTAAGAGCCGCACGAGTACGCCACCATAGCCACTGCTATCGATCATGAATGGCGCTGTGAATTCTTTGGTGTTTCCGTCCTTGTCCTGTGCTACCAGATGCACGCCTTTCGCATGATCCAGATCTACGGAAACCGCAGCATGGCCAAAGTGGATCGGTACGCCCTTGGCCACAACAGCCTTGGCCAACGTATCATCGAAATCAGCTCGTGGTACCTGCCAGGTCCAGTCCCAGCCCGGTGTGAAACCTTCGCCGAACGCCAGGTCGAAAAGCTTGTCGCCCCGAAAGAAACTGGCTCCGTCCTTCACGGCATAGTTCTTTGCCTTAAGCGCAGGTAATAGGCCGGTTTGTTCCCAGTGCCCCATGCTCAACGGCAATAGGCTTTCACCAATAACGAAACGCGGGAATATCGCCTTCTCTACGATCGCCACCTTATGTCCTCTATCAGCTAACCAAGCGGCCGCAACCGTGCCGGAAGGACCTGCACCAATGATCAGTGCATCAACGTGTTCCATTAATTTGATACCGTATAAGGGTGATGTTCAATGTGTGGAAAGGTTCCACAAGTTGGTTCAGTAGAACCGGGCCAAAAGTACAATGCCCCGTGAAACCATTGTTGCACGGGGCATTTCATAATTCGGCTTTCGTTCTCAACACTGGACGCATAAGCGACACTTATGTAGGACCTGCTCCCTTATTGGAAGCGCTTCAGCCAGGCTTTGCTGTATTCCTTTTCAATGTTCTTCAATACACTGGTCACAGAACCTGCCCAGAAATTGCGCAATCCAAAACCGGTAGGTTTCCCTGAGATACGCTCAGAGTGAAGCACGGCCTTGGACTTCATGTTGAAGAATGTTACATAATACTCAGCCATCTCCTGTGTTTTGTTGAATGTGCTCACAATGAATACGATACCAACACCTTCACCATCCTCGGTTTTGTACTTCTTTACCATGGCAGGTACTTTTTCCTTGTCCAATGTACCAGCGCTTCGGCTCAAAAGATCGGTGCCGGTCAAACCATCATTCACGCCTTGTACGTATGAGGTATTGTTCGTGCAAGCGCCTATTCCCAAAGCCTTTGCCATATTGAATTTCTCGGCTTCCGCCTCCAACAAGTTGTTCCACTTCATGATCATTAGTCCGGGGTCGGCTTGTACCGGAGCGAACTCTACGGTAGGTACTAACGTTGCTTCAGAAAAATCCAGACCGATCCATGTTACTGCACATTTGTTATTCAGCGCATCCGCCATGGTCTGCGCGTTGACTGCCGCTCCTAGCGTAAGCATTACGGCCAGTGATAGAGTTGTTCTTTTCATTTGGTTATGGTTTTGGTTTGTGGGTATTGTCTATGAACGGTGTAGGCTTTCTATTCCGTGGATCGTTCCTTAGTTTTTCGATGGTCTTTCGATCCGCAATTTCCAATAGAGGCTTTACACGCAAGGTATCACTAAGCAGAGTTCCTACAAGTTCTAAAGACTCCTGTGGCGCTTCCAACAAAACACGTACCACATCCTGGGAATTCTCATCCAGTTCCCGCAGTATGACAAATGATCGCACACCGGCGGCATTGTTCATTGCATCAACGATCTGCTGAGGATACACAGTGGTCCCTTTAACTTTCAAACGCTGGCCTTTTCTTCCGATCACCGGCCCCAGAACGCGTTTTTCGGACCCATCTGCTGTGAGGATAATTCGATGCGAGCAAATATCCCCCGTTCGGAATCGCAATAATGGCATGGCTTCAACACCTAATGGCGTAGCTATTACCTCGCCAATTCCACCATCCGCAACCGGTTGGTCATTTTCGTCCAACACTTCGATGATGATCAGATCGTTCGGAACCACGTGACCTCCGAAAGGCTTTGTCTCTGTGCAGGCCGTGGCCATTTCCGTACTCGCATAGGTGCCGAAAAGGGCAATATCGCTTAAGGCCATAATGCGCTTTGCCAGTACGTTCGGCCCTCCATTTGGATCGGTTATCGGTTCACCGATACAGATGGCGCGTTTGATCGTTGTCTTCCGAATGTCCTGAACGTGTAATGCACGTTCTTCCAGCATGCGCAATAAAAAACTCGGTACCGTGATCAAGGCCGTTGTGCCGCAGCGTTCTGCGGTTTCCCATTGGCCTGCAGTATTGCCTGGGCCACTGCGTATGATACCTGCACCGATCCGACGTAGACCAAGCCAGTATGCCAATCCAGCCATAAAGCGCTTGTCCATTGTAGTGGTGATCTGTACCACATCATTGCTGGTTATTCCCGCGGAGGATAAAGATCCTGCTTCGCTTTTGGCCAACCGATCAAGGTCTTTTTCGGATAGTTGGAACGGTACAGGAAGACCGGTGGAACCCGAAGTGAACACATGGTCAACTATTTTGTTCATCGGTACGCACAGGAAACGTTCATTGTGCAAAGCCAGATCCTCTTTGGTAGTGAACGGGAGATCCTGAATATCTTTCCAGATGCGCAGGTCCTGCGGCGAAACACCCGCGTCATGTAGTACCTTTTTGTACCACGGTGAGCGTTGGAACAGATCAGCAACGTGCGCTTGCATACTCGCTAATTCTTGGTCCTGTAATGCGGATACTGTTCTAACGGGTGTCATTTTTCTGTCGAACAAAGTTCCAATTTTCTTTTGATCTTCATTTCTTCCTGCAAGGATGAGATCGGTAACGTTAATGTCTTTCGGTACAGATCCGCCGCTGATCCATGGTTTCCTTCGGCTTTGCGAAGATCACCTAGGGCCGCATACGTGAGCCAACTATTCGGGTTGTCGGCAATGAAGTCTGTTTCTTCCCTGGCATCTAGTGTGAACGAATTTCCGGTAAGTATCCGTTCCGTAATTGCCATACGAACGCGTTGCCAACGTTCGTGTGCAGCAAACTCATCCGTTAGGATGAACGGGTCTGCTGCAATAGTATATGCTGTGTCCTTAAGTGCTCCACGCACTATTCCATTTTCGCAACGCGCGAATACATCACGAAGATCGTAACACACAAAAGCACCTTCTTGATACGGAGCATTCGAAACCCATATTCTGCGTTGTTCCGGTTGCATTACAACTGCATGATGCGCCAGCAACTGATTGATCGTACTCGGATCCCCAAGACCAACATCGGAACCATCCTGGCCTTTCCGATCACGAAGAATACTTACCGCATTGGTAGGGTCAAGGCCCGGTGTGCTATCCACCAATTGCATCATCCGCTTGAAACGCGCCATGGAGTCGCTTTCCCGCTTATTCGCTTCATTCACCTCTGTGGAGGCAAAACGATTGCTTTGATAGTGATTGCTGCACACCACAAGCCCGTTATCCGGGTCGAACACATCCATGCCATCGGGTGCCTTTTCAATGATCACGGCTCTACCGTCAGAAGCGGATCCGATAAGGATGCTTTCCGAAACAAAAACCTCATGCTGCCGTGCAATTGCGATCGCTTCTTCCATGTTCTTTGCATGTTCAACAATATCGCGTGCCAAGAGCGAGATCGGCAACCGAGCACCCATAGGAATGCTGGATCGCGAAGCATTAATGGTAATGGTAAGACCTTCTAGATTCATAGCTGAGGTGGCGCCCATGAATCCACCCCAGGAAACAAGCACATGCGGAATGCCGCCATCAGGGTTGATGAATGTGATCAATTTGTCCCGCGCAAATTCCTCACCCATCCAGAAATCGAAGTTGCGTGCGATCAGTAGTTCATTGTCAGCTGTTCGGTCACCCCACGCTGCGAATGACGTGCAGCCAACTACGGCCAAGTCCTGCAGAGCATGGCCAATATCATGAGCTGCATGGTAGTTCAAGGCGCGGATGAATTTCGGGCCTACCGCATCGAATTCATCACTGAATGCTCGGCTCACACCGTAGATCTCCCGCAAGTATTCCCGTGGTATGTACTCATCGATATCGCGATCGAACCACGCCGAGAAATACTTCAGATAAGTGAGCTTCCCTTTTCCAGGGATCATGGCTTGGATCCGATCGATGAAGACTTCTTCCTGGTGAACGATCAACTCCTTAGCTAGGGATCCATAGGCTAAGCCGCGTTCCAAGTCGGCACCTTCAATATACACTTCGTACAACCCTGCCGTATCCCTGCCCAGCCAATTGTTGCCTACGTGATATCTGCCATCGGCTGTTGTTGTTCGTTCGGGAAGGTTAGCTTCTTCGCCATCCGCTAACGGTGCAGGTATGTATACATCAATAGCGAACCCAATAGCGCCAAGTAGGATCAGCGAAATAAGGATAATTACAATTCTGCCTAGTCGTCGCCAAGCGCGGCCCTTGCGTGGTGTATCGGATATCATTGTTAGAAACCGATGCCAATTCCACCGCCAAAGATCGGACCGCGACCGTAATAAAGGCTGTTGGGATCCTGTAGCACTTCGAAAAGGGCTTGAATGAATATCGAAGAACGACCACCCAACGATTGTACATAGCCACCTCCGATCAACAGATGAGGCACCCAAAGTCGTGTGCCCGGTTCATAGGGTTCGTTGTAGATCTCGCGGTTCATGTGCAGGAATTCAGCGTGGGTGTATAGCTGAGGTATGATCCTGTAGCGAACGAAAGGGCGATATCCATAGGCTGTGAATGGACTCGGTGATCCTGCATAGTTGCTATACCAATAACTTATGCCAACACCCGTGGTGAATTTGCCTTTTAGATCCACCTTGTAACCGACCATAGGGTCGAGCTGGATGGACGTTGCTGTTCCAAAGCTGAGACCAATACCGCCACCGAACCAGATCCGTTCCTTCAAAGGCCTGGTGTCTCTTCGCTCCTTTTGTGGTGGCGTGGACGGAGTGTCGGTGTCCTGCCCATAGATGACCTGTGCTGAACAGAATGCGATCAGTAGGATGAACGATAGGCGTTTCATGGTGACAAAGATACAGGGGCTGAAAGGGAGTGGATCCGGCTGAAGCGTCTTCATCCGATCGATGTCCTAGGTGCGCACGCGGATCTTTAAGCTTGCTTTTCCAAAGTTTTTCTCGAAATGCACTGCTAATAGAACGCCGCGAGCCAACATCCATACCAGGAATGCACTCCAGATCGCATACAACTTCCCATCCAACGCATTGCCGCCCACAGCTACAGGGATGAAGAAGAATAGGGTAGAGGCGATCAGTACATTGCGTAGGATCTTTCCATCGCCTAAGCCTTTGTACACTCCGTCGAAAGCGAATGCGATCGCATTGATCGGTTGCGTGATCACGATCATCCAGAAGATCGCATGGAACAGATCCAGCACTGCACCATCTTTCGTGAACAGACCACCGATCACATTGTAGCCGGCCAGGTAGATCACCGATAGGATCACTCCTATGGTTACGGACATGCGCACGACCTGCCATGAAACGCGATAGAGATCGCGCCAATTCTTTTCACCATTCAAGCGACCCACCAGAACACTGCCGGCTGCTGCATAACCATCTATGAAAAAAGCGCTGAACAACCAGATCTGCATCGCAATACTATGCGCTCCGATGTAGGCTTCACCATACCCTGTTGCATACCTGTTGCCGAGGTAATAGCATACGTTCAATGCTGTAGTACGCGCAAAAAGATTGCCGCTCAATTTCCATAAGTTCAATAATTCGGGATGGTGAATGCCCTTGGGGAAGAGCGAGAACGGTGTTCGGGTATGTAGAATGTAAACGGCCATGACGAACATGACCCCTTGCGCGATCAAACTGGACCATGCACTGCCCACCATGCCCATGCCTTCGACCGGACCCCAACCGAAGATCATGATCGGATTCAAAAGACCATTGACCAACGCACCCGCAATGCTGATCCACATGTTCCATTTAAGGTTCTGGATACCCCGGAATGCACCGGTAATGGCGAATGTGGCCAATACGATCGGATGGCCATAACTGCGAACGTGATAGTATTCAACGGCTTTGCTCAAGACATCACCTTGCGCATTGTACATGCGAAAAATGGGTTCCGCAAAGGCATTCGTTAATGCGAAGAACAGAAAGCCAAGCAAGAAATTCATCCACACGGCTATAGGAACAAGACCCGCTACCTCATCTAACTTGTCCTCCCCATAATAGCGTGCAACAACAGCTAGGACCGCGCTCCGTGTTTGGGCCAATGTCCATACCACCAAGAGAAAGAAACTACTGGCAATTCCAACAGCGGCCAGATCCGCAGTGCCCAAACGACCAACGAATGCTGTATCCACCAAGCTGATCACCGGCTCCGCGATACCAGCTATGATAGCCGGAAAGGCTAAGCGATCTATATCTCTCCGTGTTATTCGCGCCATTGTTCAGCTTGATCGATAACACGAATGACCCCGACCGGAATGAGGCAGGTTATGAATATTACGTGATGAAGTAATAATGGCGCAAAAGTGCGTAGAAATCCTAGTCCGTTAAATTTGCGGACCGCTTTGTGCTCCGGATAGGGTCACGAGTTGGCAGTATGAAAAAGATATTAGTTATCCATTACTCACAGACCGGGCAGCTGACCGAAGTGCTAAAGGCGCTGACACAACCGCTTACGCTTGCTGGCGTGCAAGTGGATCATTTGCCGATAACGCCCGTTACGCCTTACCCATTCCCGTGGTCGCGGATGGGCTTCTTCGGCGTGTTCCCGGAATCCGTGAATGGTGACCCGGTTCCATTGCTACCGGCTGCTGCGCCAAGTAGCAACTATGATCTGATCATTTTCGGGTATACAATATGGTACCTGAACCCTTCAATACCGGCCAACTCCTTTTTAAGACAAGCGGATCCTGCATTGTTCCGGAACACACCGGTCCTCACAGTTATTGGTGCACGTAATATGTGGGTGCATGCCCAGGAAAAAGTGAGGAAAATGCTGAAGGGTCTTGGTGGTATACCCGTTGGTAATATCGTAGCGGAGGATCGAGCATCCAATATGGTAAGCCTTGTTACCATTATCCGTTGGATGTTCTGGGGCAAGAAGGAGGCGTTCTTTCTTTTTCCACCTGCGGGAATTCGAGAAGCCGATATTGCTTCGAATGCGCGTTTTGCTCCGGAGATCCTCGCTCGACTGGAATCCCGGAACTGGGATGGTTTCAACAAGAAGATATTGCAGCTTGGCTCGGCACAGATCAAACCTGCCTTGCTGATCCTGGAGAAGAGAGCGTTGGTCCTGTTCGGTAAATACCGTTCGTTCATGCTTGCCAAAGTGGCTACGGATCCAACGAGTCGTGATAAAAGGGTGCGGATCTTCTCCGTTGCCTTGCCGATCGGGGCCTTCATACTTTCACCCATCACCGCACTCACCACTTTTCTGGTTTCAATATTCAGACGCAAAGCGATCCAACGTGAAGTGGATGAACTGCTTTCGTACTGAACGAAATGGCTTCTGAGGTGTTCAGGTAAGAATGATGCAGTATTTTTGCATCCCTGCGGTTCCTTGTGAGGTGTAGGTATTTCTTAGTAAACTGTTCACGATCAGTAGTATGCAAGACGTTTTCGTTACACGCGTATCGGGCTTTCTTCCCAATTCCCCCATTTCAAATGATGAGATGGAGGAGTATTTGGGCTACATCAATGGTGTGCCCTCCCGAGCGCGTAAATTGGTGCTGCGTAACAACGGTATCAAGCAACGGTACTATGCCATGGAAAAAGGTGGCAAGCTTACGCACACGAATGCTCAGATCGCTTTTGAAGCAGTGAAAGGACTGGCCGGTAATGGCATAGAACTTAAGGACTTCGAGGTCTTGGCTGCTGGAACTTCTTCGCCCGACCAATTCATGCCTTCACATGCGTCGCAGGTGCATGGCTACATGCCGCATCCGATGGAGATCATCTCGCCTAGTGGTGCCTGCTGCGCTGGTATGGGTGCATTGAAATATGCGCACATGAGCGTGGCATCCGGCAATTCACGCAATGCTGTTGCTGTTGGTTCCGAACTGCTTTCACCCATGATGCTCTCCCGCAATTTTGAGAGCGAAGCGGAACGGATCGGGCAGTTGGAGGCCAACCCCATGATCGCATTTGAAAAGGAGTTCCTTCGTTGGATGCTCAGCGATGGTTCCGGAGCGATGTTACTGGAGAACAAACCCCGTGGCGAATGCGATCTGCAAGTGGAATGGGTCGTTTCCAAATCGTTCGCACATGAGTTGGAGACCTGCATGTATTTCGGCGGAGAAAAGGATGCTGAAGGTGACTTCCGTGGATGGAAAACATACTCCGCTGAGGAATTAGCGCCGAATGCGATCATGAGCATGAAGCAGGATACCCGCCTACTTGGTAAGCACATGTGCCAATTCGCTGTGAAATGGCTCGCCGAGGTGTTGGAAGAAAAGAAGGTGGACATCGATACGGTGGACCACTTCATGCCGCACCTATCGTCCATGTTCTTCCGCGATAAGATCCAGGAGGAATTGGTTGCGCGGAATATCCACGTCCCTTATGACCGGTGGTACCTGAACTTACCGGACGTTGGCAACGTTGCTTCCGCATCGATCTACCTGATGCTCCGCGACCTGATCGCCACAGGCAAGGTTAAAAAAGGACAACGCCTGCTGCTCATGGTGCCCGAAAGTGCGCGCTTCAGCCTGGGCTTCGCCTTGATGAAGGTGGTTTGATCGGAACGCTGATGACGCTGATAAGTATGATCTCTATGATCTGAATTTTCAGGCACTAAATGGCGTCAATTTCAAGTTGGACCACTTCTGATTTTCTACCATTTGTATCTTGTGAAAGAAGTCCTTCAAGACAAATGAATTGCTGACCTGAGAACCCGGTCTTGATCAGCTCATCGAACAAGCACGAATAAGGAATGTCTATCTAGGTTAAGACCCGGAAAGCATGTCGTAATGCCGGTCCATACCTTTGTTACTCAACTACTACCAATGAAAAAAGAAGATGTACCGCAGGATGATGCGAACATACTTGAAGGAAAATTCAAGGTGGTGAAGTATGCCGTGAACGAGAACGGCGAGTACGAGAAAGTGCCAAGTGTAGGCTGGGAGCCAGAGAACGTGGCACTCGAACAGGCGTGGGATGTTGTCCATGAGCAAGTGGATGAAGCCCGGAAAAAAGTAAAAGCCGGGACCCTAAGCACATTGGCCTATCACATGGAGGTCAACATGATGGATGCCGCATTGCTCGGCAAACACACGGGACTTTCCGCACGTGCGGTGAAGAAGCATTTGGAGCCTGCGGAGTTCACGCAACTTGATGCATCTACACTTCAGATCTATGCCGATGCACTGCTCCTTTCTGTTGAAGAGCTGAAGAAATTGCCTGTATGACAAAAGACATTACTGTTCCTTTCGATCACCAACAATCGGCCCATTGCGAAACGGGCGTGATCTCCAATCTGATGCGGTTCCATGGTCTGCGGGTGAGCGAACCCATGGCCTTTGGTATCGGTTCCGGTCTGTTCTATAGCCACATGCCGTTCTTGAAATTGAATGGGATCCCGGTAACCACTTACCGCATCCTGCCAGGGCATATCTTCAAACGTTTCTCCAGGAATATCGGAGTGGAAATGAAGCGTATGTCATTCCGTGATCAGGATGAAGCGATGCGCGAATTGGATCGTGTGCTGGACCAAGGTCTGCCTGTTGGAATGCTCACGAGCGTCTTCTATTTGCCCTACTTGCCCAAGGCATTCCGCTTTCATTTCAATGCGCACAACATCGTGGTATTCGGTCGCAAGGGCGATGAATACCTAGTGAGCGATCCCGTGATGGATGAAACTACGACCATCCACCGCACCGCGTTGATCCGTGCACGTTTTGCCAAGGGAACACCGGATACGAAGGGACGCATGTACTACCCCACGGTCGTGCCAACTGGACCTGATCTGAAGAAGGCCGCCGCCAAAGGTTTGCGACGTGTTGCACGCGATATGGCCACAACTCCGTTGCCGATGTTCGGCGCAAAAGGCATTCCTTATCTCGCCGGGAGATTGCGCAAGTATGAAACCAAATTGGGCAACCGAAGGGCCTTGCTATTTCTGGGGAATCTGATACGCATGCAAGAGGAGATCGGTACCGGTGGTGCAGGTTTCAGGTTCATGTATGCCGCGTTCTTGCAAGAAGCAGCTGCCTTGTTGGAAAAGCCGGAATTGCGCGAAAAGGCCAAGGAAATGACCCGTATTGGTGATCTCTGGCGCGAGTTTGCATTTGAAGCCGGGCGTATGGTAAAGGGCCGCGCGGAAGCCGGTTCAACGTTTGCTTCCATGGCCGATAAATTGGATGTGATCGGTAAGGCGGAACAGATGTTCTTCAAGGACCTGATGCGCATCAGTAAGTGATGCAAGGCAACGTTGATATCCGTGTGCGTGGGGTAGTGAAGAAGTATGGCAACCGCGCTGGTAATGCCGTGGATCATATCGACCTGGATGTACGCTCCGGTGAATTCCTCGGACTTCTTGGTCCGAACGGTGCGGGTAAAACATCGCTGATCTCCATCATCACCGGAGTACGATCGGCATCAGCAGGCAGCGTGTTGATCAAAGATCATGATGTTGCGAACGTTCCTGATGTTGTGCATGAATGCATTGGGTTCGTTCCACAGAACATTGCACTGTACGAGATGCTTACGGCGCGTGAGAATCTTTCTTTTTTCGGAAAGCTGCATGGTATGGGTGCCCTTAAGATCCGTCAGCGAAGTGATCATTTGCTGGAACGAGCTGGCCTGCTTGCCCGCTCGCATGAACGCGTTGGGACATGGAGCGGCGGAATGCAACGGCGATTGAATTTGATCACTGCTTTGCTTCATGAACCCGGGATCGTTTTTTTGGATGAACCTACCGTGGGTATCGACATACAATCGCGTACAGCGATCTGGGTGTTGTTGGAAGAGATCAACAAAGCAGGTACAACGATCGTTTACACCAGTCATCATTTGGAAGAAGCTGCACGGCTTTGCTCCCGCGTGGTGATCATGGATCAAGGCCGTATCGTTGGTGAAGTCACGGATACAAAAGGTCAAGGCGGAACGGAGCGATTGGAAGCGGTTTTCTTAGGGTTGACCGGAATGGAATACCGTGATCATTGACATGACGTCCAGAATCCTCGCCCACATCCAAAAAGAGCTGCTGCTCTTGCTGCGTGATCGCGGTGGATTGGCGCTGCTTTATTTGATGCCCGTGTGCTTGGTGAGCATCATGGCCGTTGTGCAAGATGCGCCGTTCAAGGATTTTTCGGATAAACAGGTGTTGGTGCTCTACCGCGATCTCGATGGAGGTGTGGTCGGCAAACAACTGTTGGAGGGCCTCAACGATGCAGGACCGTTCATGGTAACGGATATCACAGGTGATGCCGGTACTACAGATGCCATTTTTCAAGAACGTGTTCGCACCGGGGAATTCCAGGTGGGTATTACCGTGCCTTCCGGTGTTTCGGAGGTTTTGGTGAAGAGTTCCGATGCTGTGGTGAAGGGGTTGTTCGGACAGATCGCAGGTGATAGTATCACGGCCGCAGAACCGGATAGCGCGTTCGTTGAAGTGCTGATCGACCCCGTGGTAAAAAAGGCATTCCGCGAATTGATGAACGCCCAAGTGAACCGCGTTCTAGCTGGGCTGAGCGCCGACCGGATGCTCCAGGACATGACCACGCAAATGGAAAACCTCACCGGCAATGATCTGGAACCATTGCGTATACAGGAGCCTTTCATCCGCGTGAAACAACGGATGGCCGGCATCGAGTTGAGCGGCACCCACGTAGCAGCCGATTCCACCCAGCACAACGTACCCGCCTGGACCATCTTCGCTATGTTCTTTAGCGTGGTTTTAATGGCCGGTAACATGGTGAAGGAACGAGATAGTGGCATCATGGCACGCATGCTGACCATGCCCGGTGGCGCCGCTGAACGGATCGCTGGTCGGGTGATGGCATTCTTGCTCGTATGTGTGTCACAAGCCACCTTGATATTTGCGATCGGCGTTTTCCTGTTGCCGATCTTAGGGTTGCCCGCATTGGATCTTCAAGCGATCAATTGGTTGATGTTATTGCTCGTGACCTTGGCTGTTGGGGCGGCTGCAACTTCTTACGGTGTTCTGGTCGGTGCATTCTCCACTACGCAACAACAATCGGCCGTATTCGGGTCTACATCCGTGGTGATCCTTTCTGCATTGGGCGGGATCTGGGTGCCACTTTACATTATGCCCAAGGCTATGCGTACCGTTGGGGAATTAACCCCGTTGAACTGGAGCATGGAGGCCTACAACGCAGTGCTGCTACGCGATGGTAACATGGCCGAACTATGGCCATATCTGATGCCGTTGCTGATCTTTACCGCTATCTGCACTGCAGTCGCCATCTTCGCTGAGCGGATTACGAGTCGTAAATGAACAACACGGTACACATTTCTGGTTTGGGTATCATCTCGGCTATTGGGAATGATGTTGCAACCAACTTGGATGCACTGTTGAACGAACGTACCGGAATTGCACCGATCACCCGACTGCAAACACGCCACAGTGAACTCTATCCTGCGGCTGAGGTGAAATTGAGCGATGAGGATCTGGGTATTTTAGCGAATCCACGATCCATGCACGGTTGGACACGCACTGCACTGCTCGGGCTAAAAGCGGTGAAGGAAGCTTTGGCGCACGCAGGGGTTGATCCGCAGCAACCTCGCGTTGGATTTATTTCCGCTTCAACCGCAGGCGGCATGGATAAGTCCGAGCCGATCTATAAGCAACTGTTCGACGATGAATTGCCCGATGATGTGGCACAATACGTAGGCACGCACGACCCCGGTGAACATGCCGAGCGCATCGCTGCTGAGCTTGGTATCACCGGGTTCTTGACGAACATTAGCACCGCGTGTTCTTCTTCCGCGAATGCGATCATGCTCGGGAGCAGAATGATCAAGAGCGGGCAATTGGATGTGGTGATCGCTGGTGGTGCCGATGCACTGTCGCGCTTTACCGTGAACGGTTTCCATAGTTTGATGATCCTGGACAAGGAGCCTTGCCGACCCTTCGATGCAAGCCGCACTGGTTTGAATTTAGGCGAAGCAGCGGCGTACGTGATCCTGGAAAGTGATGTGCATTTGAAAGCCCGAAACGCAAAAAGTTTGGCGCGTGTTACCGGCTACGCAAATCGCAACGAAGCATTTCATGTGACGGCTTCTTCGCCTGAGGGCGATGGCGCTTTGCATGCGATGGAAGATGCATTGAACGTCGCTCAGCTGAAGCCGGAAGCGATCAGTTACATCAACGTACACGGCACCGGAACGTCGAACAACGATGGTTCCGAAGGGCGTGCGTTGCAACGGTTATTTGGCAATTCTATCCCGTCGTTCTCCAGTACGAAAACGTTCACTGGACACACGCTTGGTGCAGCGGGTGCGGTGGAAGCGGTGTATGCAACGCTTGCGATCCAACACAACGTGTGCTTCGCGAATCTTCGCTTCACGGACCCTATGCCTGAAGCTGCTGTAACGCCTGTTTGGCATACGTTACGCGATCAACGGATCGAACATGTACTGAGCAATTCGTTCGGGTTCGGTGGAAACAATTCTTCGCTAGTTATTTCCGCACCGTGATGAAACCGGTCTACATAACCGGTGCTTCTGCGATCTCCCCGCAACCCACCTTCGATCGTGATGATCTGGAGAAAGTGGTTGCTTACGATACCCATCCACTTAACGTGATCGTGCCGGATATTACGGGCTACGTTGATCCCAATCGCGTGCGCCGCATGACACGCCATACGCGCATCGGGTTGATGGCGGCGTTGAATGCACTCAAAAGAGCCGATGTAAAAGAACCCAGTGCCGTGATCATGGGTACCGGCGATGGGTGCAAGGACAGTGTAGCACGCTTTCTTGACAACATGATCGATCACGATGAGACGGTGGCAAATCCTACGGCATTCATCGGTTCCACGCACAACAGTTTGGCCGGGCAGATCGCCATGGCCGTGAATAGCAAAGCATACAATTACACGTACTTGCAACGCGGACTGTCATTCTCCAGTGCGTTGATGGATGGGTTGATGCACGTGGGGTCGGAAGATGCACGCAATGTGTTGGTCGGTGCGGCGGATGTTATTACGCCCGATTTCTATATCACGCACCGCAGAACGGGTCTTTGGAAGAACCACGCGGTAAAGAACCTCGAAGTGCTGAACAGCACCGATAACGGAGCGCTCGCCGGCGAAGGTTCAGCATTCTTCGTGCTCGATAGCGAACCGGGAAAAAATGCAGTTGAGATCCTCGGTGTGGATGCCTTCTTCAAACCCGGAGAAGTACACGTGAAGGACCGCGCGGAAAAACTTTTCGCCAAGAACAATAGAACGTTGAACGATGTGGACCTTGTGCTACTCGGCTACAACGGCGATCACACCCAGGACCGAGCGTATGACACCGTGCGTGCCCAATTCCCGAACGCAACGATAGCGTGCTACAAACCACTGTTCGGTGAATTTTATACGGCCAACGCGCTCGGTGTTTGGATGGGTTACTCCGCGATCCGATCCGGTTCCATTCCGAAGGAGATCGCCATGCAGGGCCGCTCATCCGGCGGGTTCAAGAATGTGTTGATCTACGATCACTACCAACTGAAAGACCACGTGCTAGTAGGATTGGGAGCGGTGTGAGCGCGACCACATTGGACCTTCGCTATTTTTTCAACAAAAAGTACCGATCGTTCAAGATCGATGTACATTCGGTAAAATGTTGTTGCAAGCTCACCATAAAAACTTGCTGCCAAGACTCACATTTGCCTTCGCCTCACACGCGAGCTTTCGAGACTTCGAGACTTCGAGACTTCGAGACTTCGAGACTTCGAGACTTCGAGACTTCGAGACTTCGAAAGAATATGGCTGCTAAAAGTAAGCGCCACACCTTGCATTTCATCCAATAAAAAGCCCCCGATGCGTTAACATCGAGGGCCGATTGCTCATGTCCCACTTAACCCGACTAAAGGAAAACGAAACAGAACAGCGCAAAGATAGAACTTCTCCTCGGCAGCGCCGGGCAGCGTTCCCGAACCAAAGCGGTTCAATTGGGTACCCCACTTAACCTGCGCAGGTAGGGGTTCATCGAAGCAGCAGAGACCGGAACAATGCTATACGGTCAATACGAATAACGAACGAATGTTTTTTTCCGAGACAGAGAACGGAAGGTTCGGCAGCAACAGTTGGTTGCTGCTGGGCTTTCTGTTGTGCTTTGCGATCGCCCCTAGTGCTTCTCAAAACTTAGTGCCGAACCCAAGCTTCGAATTGAACGACACGTGCCCATACACTTTTGGTTTCCAAGGAAATTCTAAACCACTAAACTGGAATGGTTGGAACCAGTCACCGGATTACTTCCACTCTTGTGCAGGTAGTTTAGGTGGTGTGGATACATTAATCTCTGTGCCGCTAAATGGATTTGGGTTTCAGTACCCTATGCATGGGGAGGCTTATGTTGGGATGTATGCATATGGGGCAACTGGAGGAAATGTAGACTACAGGGAGTTCTTAGGATGCCAGCTCATTGAAGCGTTGGTAGTAGGCGAAACGTATGAAATGAGTTGTTACACAAATGTAGCTTTCGGTGGTAACTACTGGGCTCCGACTTGGGCATGCAATAACATGGGAATGCTTTTCACTATGGAACCAAATGTTTGGACTGGAGTTAATCAACCTCCTTTCAACGCAAGGAACTATGCTCATTTGAATAGTTCAATAGTAAACAGTGATACAGTCGATTGGCGTTTGGTGAGTGGTAGTTTCGTAGCTGATAGTGCCTACCAGTATTTGGTGATTGGTAATTTTTTTAGCAATGCGCTTACAGATACGTTCCACATAGTTCCCGGAAATTCGTTGGGTGCATACTATTTCGTTGATGGCGTGTGTGTTCGAAGAAGTGGGCAACCATGTGAGTTTTTAACGACTGTCCCTGAGATCGAAGAAATTGGCACATATGTTTGGCCCAACCCGTCGTCAAACCGAATAAGTGTGAATGTGGATGTTGGCACTGAGTGGCAAGTGTATGATGTTATGGGTAGATTACTTGGGGCAGGTGTTAGTACAAGTACGATACTAGGCATTCCAGTGCAACAATTGGCAAATGGTGAGTACGTCCTGAAATTGGGAAGTATGAATAGAAGACAAGTTCGTTTCGTGGTGATGAAATAGCACATATCCGGTCTTCGACACAAACATCGAAGATCATGAAAAAGAGAGAATTGTTAAGCTGCATAGTAGCTATGACGCTTGCGCTAAATGTGAGTGCACAACCGCCGGATTGGAACACAGCCGGAAATTTTATTAATGGAGTCGAGTGGTTCGGAGCGGACAATCTCAGCATTGTACCCCTTCAGATTCGCCACGATGCAAGCGACCAGCCCATCGACTTTTACACAGCGCAGTTGTTTCGAGCACGGATCAACCCTACGAGAACTTTTTCGTTGAACGGCTTTACGAATGCACCTGCACATGGTTTTACGTTGATCAGTCCGGATAATACGTTCTTAAGCGGCCTAGCTGGCAGTCCGTACAGTAGGTTACATCTAGCAGAGGGCGTAACAGGAAACGCCTCACCACATGGCTACAGGCTTTGGCAACGCAATGGTATAACCTTCACCGGTAATGATGACCATGGTTACGTGGGGCACAAATACGGAAGTCAGGACGTTTCCGACATGGTGATCCAATGGAGCGATAACCCTGGTTTTGTACGGGCCGACCGAATGCGTTTCATTTTTACATCTGAATATTTGGTGGGAACACCAACCGGTATGAATTCATTGGAAGGGTTGGAAGGCATGCGTCTTTGGCCAAAGAATGATCAAGAGATCAACGTAGGTATCGGCGATTTTAATGCGATAAGTGGTGAACCCCTCGATCGTTTGGATGTTGGGAGTGGGAAAGTTCGTATTCGGCAATTACCAAGCGACGCTGTAAGTAATAGCGACGAGGTAGTGATGGTGGATATGGCAACTGGGTTGCTAGAGCACCGCCCGGCAACCGACTTGCCGGGTACTTGTGAATGGACACTTCCGGGTGGCGCAGGAACGAATTCGAATGTTGCTACTGCTTATCCAGGGAATCCAGGTTGCCCGCAAGGAGATCGTGCGGTTGGTATTGGTATATGGAACCCACTATATAAGCTTGATGTAAAACATTCGGCTGCTGATGCGAACTTTAGTGGAGGTCTAAAGGTGAATTACCTAGGGAACTCAGCCGGGATTACTTATGGAATCAATACCGTAGTTCAACCATTGGCTGGTTCCAGCATGGGTATTGTGACAGGGATAAGGTCAAGTGTAACGGGGGTTGAAAATATCGGAACAGCAATAAGTGGAGAGGTCACAGCCCAAGCAATCGGTGGTGCATCAACTGAAATTGTTGGTGTCACAGGTTTAGCAAATTGCCCAACGAGCGGAACGCTAACAAAGGCTTCTGGAACTAGAGGCGCGGTGGCTACCGTTGCGGGTGGTACTATGACGAATGCATGGGGTTTGCATGGTTTGGTCAATGGTGCAGGAACCATTGGAAGTGGCTATGGATTGCATGCGGAATCGAATGGAGCAAATGGAAATATCGCCAACAGTTATGGTGTAAACTCTAAGGGAGTTAACGGAACCGCGTTTAATTATGCGTACAAGGGTGTGGCAATTGGTGGTGATGGTACTACTAATTACGGTGCCCTGGTGTCTGCGACTGGCCCGGCCGGATCGATAAACTACGGTGTTTACGCAATAGCGCCAACTAACACCACGAGTTGGGCAGGATATTTTCAAGGTCATGTGCGCATTCAAGGCAACTTACACGTCACTGGAACGATAACAACTTCTGACGAAAGTCTCAAAACAGACGTGCAAGAGATTACGGATCCCATGGAAATAATTCGGCAATTACGTCCGACTACTTACCAGTTCTTGACCGACCAAAATCCTTACCTAAACCTGCCAACTGGGTTGCAACGTGGTTTTATTGCACAAGAGGTAGAGAATGTCTTGCCAGATGTTGTGCATGACGTACATATCACTCCTGTGTTGGACATAGAGACGAATGAAGTTTTAGCAGAAGAAAGGGTAATTAAAGGTATTAATTACACATCTATCATACCCGTAGTCGTGGCTGCAATGCAGGAGCAAGATACCAGGATCGCCGAACAAGATGCTCAACTTGCCGATGCTCAAGCCACCAATGATGCATTGAATGATCAATTGCAACAGGTCATGGATCGGTTGGATGCAATGGAGCAGAGTGTTTCAAATTGCTGCGCAGACCGTGGGGCATTGCAGAATGGTGGTGTAGAGATCGATGAAAAATCGTTGAACTCAAATGACCGTTACCTCCGCATTGCGCCTAATCCATTCGAAACACAAACTACAGTCTACTACCAGCTGGAACAAGGTGGTCGTATGCAACTCATGGTCAACAGCGCCAATGGAAAAGAGTTACGCCAATTACATGAAGCCAATTTGGAACAAGGCAATTACCAGTACGAGTGGAACACCGGTGATCTAGCGCCAGGTGTATACTACGTAACGTTATTGATGGATGGTAAGCCTGTGACCGAACGTGCGGTGAAGATCAATTAAAATATACTGCTCAGGTAACGAACGGCCCGGAGCATATCGCTTCGGGCCGTTCGTTATTAGTGGGTCAGTGGCAACAACATGGCTTAACTTTCTATTCACCCTTCACTCATCACCATTCACCATATATAGCCCCCACCGCGAAGGTCGTTCACCCCAACTGTACCACTGCAACAATTGTTCATTCAAAGCGGTTTCCGTGGTCGTGATCAGTTCAAGATCCACGTTGGCGTTTTCGTTGATCAACGCAGCGTCAGCTTCGTGTGCCACAACGTATTTCGTTACATGAAAGGTCGTATCGATCCGTGAGCGATCGAACGAAGTTTGTACTAACCCGTCCGGTAAGTAGAAGTGGGGGAGTCGAACGCGCCACGAGTCGATACCGCCAATGATGTAGGTGATCTCTGTTTCCGGTCCCGGCTTGAGTTCGTGTAACTTCTTGGCCAATGCCACACGCCCATTTCCTGCCGGGCTGCTGCCAACAACAAACAACGCCATCAAGTTAAATAGGACCAGCACTCCAAGTCCTGCTATACCGATCACGCGCACGGATCTGTTCTCGAAAATGCTGCTCCATTCGCGGTAGCCAGCAATCAGGATCCACGGTACACAAAATGCCAACGGGTACAGGAACCGCAACTCTTTGTGAGGGATGAAGGTGTGTACTACAACGAACGGAACAATGATCCAGACCAACAGATGCCGCGGGTGTTTGAATGCGAGTTTGAGAAATGCTAAAAGGATGCAGATCCCGATGGGCGGTACGCAGTATTTCACGATCCAGGGCGCGTAGTAATACCACGGCAACGTGTCGAATACATGTCCGGGATCACCTTGCACTGCCATGGAAAAATAACGCCATGCGCTGCATGTTGGGATTCCGTAGAACAGGGAGTCGATCCCGATCGTGAGAAGCATCAGAGCAAGCGCAGCTCCCGTAAATTCCAAGAAGATGCTGCGCGGTTCGTTCTGTACCCGCCACAACCAACCCACAAAGCCCAATACCGCAAACACCATCGGCACGCGCACCCAGATGGAGAGCGCCATCAATAATCCAGCATGCACGGCCCACCAGCGGCTGCGGTCGGTTCTTAATGCAGCGGTGAGGCCCATCATGAACAGCAGCCCCGACCATGTTTCGGAACTGAAACGGACCATTAGGAATGGCAAGAACCACAAGAAGTATGAGAGCAGAATGAATCCCTTTTGAAGAACATCCGGTACACTCGGCAGAACCGCGCGTATAAAACCCGTTATCGCTAATAGCGCGATCAACGCCGTTAACACCCGAAGCAAGAATGCCTTGGTGAATGGACTGGAAACTCCAAGCACATCCGCAGTAGAAAAGATACCCATTGCGACCCACGGCAGACCCGTTGCACGGATCCTCGCTTCATACTCCCACGCACGTTCATGCTCCGGTAGGTCGCCCATCCGGTACTCCGCAAACCCGATCACCTGATGATGCTCGTCCTCACCGTGATACCCTACACTGAACCACGCCGTGATCAGATAGAGCACCAACGCCCCCAGAAAAACCCAACGATGGAAATAGGTGTTGATGGCTTTGTGGTATTGAGTAAGATGGTACAGGGTAACTGGTACAGGGTATTGAGTACCCTATACCCTGTACTCAATACCCTATACCAACTATGCTTTCTGCATTCCCTCATTCAGCGCAGCCATGAACAGCTCACTGGTAAGGTAATGTTCAGGCTTAACGGCATCGCCATGGATACATACCGCAAGATCCTTGGTCATTTTGCCGGATTCCACGGTCCTGATGCAAACGGATTCCAACTTGTTCGCGAAGTCGATCAGCTCTTGGTTGCCATCCAACTTGCCACGGAACGCCAAGCCACGGGTCCAAGCGAAAATGCTCGCAATGGGATTGGTGCTTGTTGGCTTGCCTTGCTGGTGCTGGCGGTAGTGTCGGGTAACCGTGCCGTGCGCTGCTTCAGCCTCCATGGTCTTGCCATCGGGTGTCATCAGTACGCTGGTCATAAGCCCTAACGATCCGAAGCCTTGCGCAACGGTATCACTTTGCACATCGCCGTCGTAGTTCTTGCACGCCCAAATGAAGCCACCGCTCCATTTCATTGCGGAAGCTACCATGTCATCGATCAAACGGTGTTCATAGGTAATGCTTGCTTTGGCAAAATCGGTTTTGTAATTTTTCTGGTAGATGTCTTCGAAGATGTCCTTGAACCTTCCGTCGTATTTCTTAAGGATGGTGTTCTTGGTGCTCAAGTAAAGGGGCCATTTCTTGGCCAACGCCAGGTTGAAGCAGCTATGCGCAAATCCTTCGATGCTCTCGTCGGTATTGTACATGCTCAAGGCAACACCGCTACCTTGGAATTGATACACTTCCCAGTTCTGGGGCGTGCTACCATCTTCCGGAGTAAAGGTCATAGTGAGCTTGCCTTTGCCTTTGATCACGGCATCCGTAGCGCGGTACTGGTCACCGAATGCATGGCGACCAATGACGATCGGCTTGGTCCAGCCCGGTACCAAACGCGGAATATTGCTGATCACGATCGGCTCACGGAAAACGGTTCCACCCAAGATGTTGCGGATGGTCCCGTTCGGGCTACGCCACATCTGTTTCAATCCGAATTCGGTCACACGTTCTTCATCCGGAGTAATGGTCGCGCACTTGATCCCAACGTTGTGTTTCTTGATCGCATTGGCGGCATCGATGGTCACTTGATCCTCTGTTGCATCCCGGTTCTCAATGCTCAGATCGTAGTATTCGATAGGTACATCCACATAAGGAAGGATCAGTTGATCTTTGATCCACTTCCAAATGATCCGCGTCATTTCATCACCATCCAATTCCACTACGGGGTTGTTCACCTTGATCTTCGACATGCTACTACGTTCTATGTTTTCTCCTGTATTTGGGCCGCGAAGGTAAGTGGTGAGGGTGGATCGGGCGGCATGGTAAGATCACGTGGATCCATAGCGTGTTGGACAGGTTATTTCCCTTGCACACCGTTCACGAATTTCCCCTTTTCGTAATAGTCCCGATAGATCACGTTTCCCACTTTATCGTAATAAACGAATTCTCCTTCCGCATAGCCCATGTTATAATGTCCGGTGTATCCTTGCAGACCATTGTTCCATAGCACCGTGAACTCTCCATGCGGTCTACCGTTGATGCAAGTGGTCGAGTACTGGCCTCTTCCCATTTGGAAAACGGTCGTGTATTCACCATTGAACAGAACGCCTGTCGAGTCGCGGAGTATATGCTCTCCAAAGAATTTGCCTTTGCGGAATCCCTTGGTCCATTCCGGTTTGCCATTCGGATGATACGAATACGCTTTTCCATCGATCTCACCAAAGCGGTAAGGCCAGATCTCATGCACCCTACCATCCGGATAGTAAGTGGTGTTGGAACCGTGTTTCAATCCGTCCTTGTATTCCATGACCATGGTCTTAAGGCCATCTTCATCATACACGATCACCGGTCCGTTCAATTGCTGGTTTTCATACGAAGCACTGTATTTGAGCACTCCCGTCGAATCGTAATAGGAGACCGGATAGATCGGTTTTTCGCGCTTATCACGTTGGAACACACCGTACATACCGTTCTTGGTCAGCATCGTATCGACGCGTTGTCCGAATACGAAAAGCGTCGCGACCAAAGACCAAATGACTGCTGTGGCTCTTGATTTCATCATCTGAAAAATTGCATTGGAAGATCCGCTGTATTTCCAACCTTCATGCTTGGCTACCCAAGATCCAGATCCAACTCCTTTTGCAGAAGGAACAACGCTGGATTTTTCTCTGCCATCAGTTTGAACTTATCCAAGGTGGTGTAGCGCGGTTTGGTAACGATCTTTTCCTTGATCACTTCCATCTCCAACGCCATGTCACCCATCTGCCGCCGTAAATAACCCAAAAGCTCCGGTTTCTCCGTGCGCATGTAGTTCTCCTGGACGTTGTTAACCACAGCGAACGTGATCTTGCTGATACCTACCGCTTGAGGTTCACGACCCGCTAGCGTGGAAGCAACACTGATCTTGCCTTCATTCTTGATCTTCGCAGTATAATCCCGCCACACTTTCAGCAACAGCGCTGGATTGACCTCCTTTTTAGCGATCAATGCATCAGAGCCATGCTCCGTATCCACCGATGCGGCCATCTCTGGTTCCGTTTCCGCAACGGCTTCCATGGAACGTTTAATGCTCACTTGACCGGCCAACCTTCGTTTGGGAACGTAATTATCCGACCGTGGGCTGCTCGCCGAAATTGGTGCGGTTACTTCTTCCGCTGGGGTTGGTGGTTCTTGCTCCGGGAGCGGCTCCGCTACCACGTTTACCGTTGCATTACCGTTCGTTTCGGATCGTACACGCCCATTAGTTGGCGCTACCGCTACGTCAGGACTTTTTTTTTGTGCTTCCGGTAGTGCGGAACTCGGCTGTGGTGCAGCCACTGTAGCGGCAACATTCACGTTGCACAATTGGATCAATGCAAGCTCAACCAGTAGTCGTGGTTCCTTGCTCAACTTGTATTGGGTGTCGGTCTGTGCCAACTTATCCAATCCTTGTATGATCAACGCTCGGTCTGCCGCTTGCGCTTGCTCGCCGTAACGCTTGGTAAGATCTTCACTTACTTCCAGCAACGGTAATGTCCGTGGATCTTGGCTCACGAGCAGATCGCGGAAATGCCGACCAAGTCCGGTAACGAACAAATGCCCATCGAAGCCTTGTTGCAGAATGCTGTTGTACTCGACCAACGCGGCAGCGCTATCGCCAGCAATGATGTTATCCGTGATCCGGAAATAGTGCTCGTGATCAAGTACGTTCAAATTGCTCAGAACATCCTTGTAGGTCAATGTGTTCCCAGCGAAACTCACCAACTGGTCGAAAATGCTCAATGCATCGCGCAGGCCGCCATCCGCTTTTTTGGCAATGGTGTGCAAGGCTTGTGGCTCGGCCGTAATGCCTTCTTTAGTTGCAATATCGCTTAAGTGCTTGCTGATGTCCGCCACAGTGATCCGCCGGAAATCAAAAACTTGGCAGCGACTTAAAATTGTGGGTATGATCTTGTGCTTCTCCGTGGTTGCCAAAATGAAAATTGCATAGCTTGGTGGCTCTTCCAAAGTTTTCAAAAATGCATTGAAAGCTTGGGGACTTAGCATGTGTACCTCGTCAATGATGTACACCTTCTTGGCACCCACTTGCGGTGCAATACTTACTTGCAAGATCAAGCTTCGGATATCTTCTACACTGTTATTGCTGGCGGCATCCAGCTCGAAGATGTTGAGGCTATGTCCATCATCCATGTCCTTGCAGGGAGCGCAGGTGCCGCAGGCCTCCACGTTCGCGCTCAGGTTCTCGCAGTTGATGGTCCGGGCCAGAATGCGCGCACACGTGGTCTTGCCCACACCGCGTGGCCCGGTGAACAGGAACGCTTGCGCGAGATGATCGCTTTTAATGGCATTCTTCAATGTGCCGGTAACGGCCTCTTGCCCAACGACCGTATCAAAGGTGGCTGGCCGGTACTTTCTGGCACTAACAACGAACTGCTCCATGGATCGCAGCGAAGGTACACGCCACAAAGTGCCCAACGAAGGATAGATCTTAACAGGTGTGGAAAAGGGTGGTTATTCAACCACAAATGCACTACCAGCTAGCCATGTTGTGCCATCGGTAAGGTGGAGGTAGTACATTCCGGTTTGGAGGTGTGTGATTAATGAAGTGTGCATAGTGATCGGGGTCATAGGCACGCATTTGTCCTTGGTGGGCAAGTTGACAGCTAACATTGATTTTTATATCTAAATACCCGAAATTCAGATACTTAGGTCGATTCGCTGTTTGCGGAGAGGTAGGTCTCGCCGCAATTGACCATTCCACATTCTACATTCTTCATTCTAAATTCCTCCGGCATCCCTTACATTTGCGCCCCAATTTCAACCTAACAACATGACCAATAGGTACGAAACCGTCTTCATTTTAACTCCCGTTTTGTCTGAGGACCAGACAAAGGAGACGGTAAAAAAATTCAAAGACCTGATCAAAGCAGGCAATGGCACGGTCCGCCATGAAGAGAACTGGGGGATGCGCAAACTTGCATATCCCATCCAGAAGAAGTCAACCGGCTTCTACTACCTGTTCGAGTTCGATTGCGAAGCTGAACTTATCGCGAAGCTCGAAACTGAATTCCGCCGCGATGAACGTGTTATCCGCTTCCTCACGATCGTGATGGACAAGCACCACGTTGATTTCGCAGAGAAACACCGCACCAAAGCGGTGAAGAAAGAACCCGTTGAATCCCTAAAAGCGTAATAAGATGGCATCAGACAACGAGATCCGTTACCTAACGCCGATCGCTATTGAAACGAACAAGGAGAAGTACTGTCGTTTCAAGAAGATGGGGATCACCTACATCGACTACAAGGACGCAGACTTTTTGCTTCGTTTCGTGAACGAACAAGGCAAGATCCTTCCTCGCCGGTTGACCGGTACAAGCCTTAAGTATCAGCGTAAAGTTGGTCAAGCGATCAAGCGTAGCCGCCATTTGGCGCTAATGCCGTACGTGGCCGACATGCTTAAATAAGAACTACGACAATGGAGATCATCCTAAAACAAGACGTAGAACATTTGGGCTACGCGAATGATGTGGTAAAAGTGAAGGAAGGGTACGCCCGTAACTTCCTCTTGCCACGTGGTTTGGCGATCAGCGCCACGCCAAGCGAAAAGAAGCAATTGGCCGAGACCTTGAAACAACGCGCTCACAAAGAGGCGAAGATCAAGGACGAAGCCATCAAGATCGCTGACGGACTGGAGAACAAGACTTTGAAGATCGGTGCGAAAGCAGGTGAAGCAGGGAAGATCTTCGGTAGCGTTAACACCATCCAGATCGCCGATGCCATCCGCGCACTCGGTTTCGAGGTGGACCGTAAGAACATCAAACTGAAAGGTGAAGCCATCAAGAACCTCGGTAAATACGAGGCGGAGGTTGTGTTCCACCGCGATGTGATCCGCACCATTCCTTTCGATGTAGTGGAGGAGTGATCCTGAATAGAAATACGAAATAGAAAAGGGCCTTTCGGGGCCCTTTTTATATTTCAAGTAGTCGTGATCGTTCTATGTCAAGATCATGTTCTGCGGTTGGATCGGCGCTGGAATATCGCGTTCATCCAGCATCTCGCGCAGATCGATCTCGATGGTCCGAGTGAGTGCAGTGATCGGCACGTCGTTCACGCTACCCTCGAACGGGTTCTCGGTGCTTTCGCCAATGCGCTCGATCATGTTGAACACCCAAGCGACCAATGCGCTGAAGGGTATGGTCATCCATACGAAGCCCTCACCAAGTTTTGCGAATTCGCCTAACATCCCGAAGGGAACCATGAAAACGAACAAACGCACGAACATCAGGTTCAGTGTAGCAAATTGCCGGGGGTAAGGAAAATTCTTGATCCGTTCGCATTTACCCTGATGGTCGTACAGGGTAACCAACATTCCTTGCATCTCCATATGACGGAAGTCCTCGATCAAGCCTTGGTCCAACAGTTCGCGTAATGCCTTGCTTTGGTAGGCGATCAACTGTGTGGCAACATTGCTCTTTGCTAGCACACTGGCTTTTTCCGTAGAAGGGATCAGCCCTTCCAATACAGCTTCCAATTTGGTATGGCTCTCGTCCAGTTTATACCATTTGTCCACATATTCCTTGTTATAGGATTTGATCATGTGTTCCCATGGTTTCGGTAAGCGCAACTGGAACCGCAAGGCATGCAACCAGGCAATATGGCGGTGAATAAGGGCTGTCCGTACGGCATGCAAAGTCTCTTCAGATACAGGGGACGTAGCGTGTTTCGCTGTCACGAGATCCTTCGCCATGATACCCCAGGCACGGCTGCTATTCACGATGCCACCGTAGATCTTTCGCGCTTCCCAAAGCCGATCATACGAAGCGTTGTTCTTGAATCCTGTTATGAACGCCACAGCCGTGCCGATCATGGCGATCGGAACCCATGGGATGGATAGCCATGTCCATCCGAGATAGTGGTAGAGGATGGTAGGGATGGACGCAGAGATCAGGAAGAATAGGATATCTCTCCGTGTCCAGCGAATGACCTCAGTGAATGTGTATCTACGTCCAGCGTGCATGATGGTTTATTACGGGTCGCAATGTACAGGTGGAATAATGATGATCATCATGCCCTCAGGTCACATATTGGACCTAAATTTGGCCCAATGGTGCGTGCATCCGGCTTAGCAGTGCTTCTCATGTTCATGGGTATGCTCGTTGCGCCGTTCGCTGTCTTGGTGGAATTTCATGTGCATCGGGCACAGATCGAAAAGGAACTGTGTGTGCAGCGCGATGTTGTCGAGACCATGCGTACATGCCATGGCGAATGCCAACTTTCCAAACGCTTCAATGCGCTGGAGCAAGAATCCCAGAAAGAGTTCCCTGTAGAACGTATAAGCGTACGATTGGAACCACAGGTACCCGTTGCGCATGCACCCGCTTTGTTGCTTTTCAGCGTTGAAGAACGCTTATTCCCTGATCTGGATGCAGCGGTATCCACAGGGTTCCCACCGACTTCTGAGCCAGTGCCGTGGCTATCGTAATACAAGGCCCTACTCCGGGCTTTTAGGTCGATGATAACGATGTATTGAGCGGAACGGTTCACGCTATGGAAATATATGTGCCGAGCGCTCTTGCCCACCGTGATCCACCCTATTTTCAACATTTCTCTTAGTCAACCCTGATCAGGTTCCTCGATCATTACTCATGAAGACCTTAGTGGTCGCATGGTCGCTGCTTTTGCTGCCGACCTTGGCCCAAGCTTGCGATGTGTGCGGTATTTTCCTCGGAATACAGCCCAATGACCGCATGAACTCCATTTCCTTGATGTACCGCTACCGCCATTTAGGAGGTGATATCCGCGTCCCGGCCAATGTGGGTAGTCTGCTGAAACATGGTGGCGACGGTATTGTTGCTACGCCCGAAGAACGCACGATCCGTTACCGGGAACTCTACCAAGTGGCCGAACTACGTGGAGAATTCTGGATCGGTAACAAAGTTGCCATACTGGCTTCTTTGCCGATGGTGAACAATTACAGAGCGATAGACGGTGTGCGTACAACAGACATCTACGGCATCGGTGATCCCTTGTTGATTGCGCGCTACCAAGTTGTCAATACGAAGTGCCTGACCCCGGATGAAAAGGTGGTGCACAGGCTTATGCTGGGTGCAGGTGCAAAGATCCCCTTGGGGCATACAAATGCTACATACCAGGATACTGAAGTGGATGTGGACCAACAGCCCGGAACAGGGACGTGGGATCTGCTCGCTTCACTGGAATACAAGGTGCGCTACAAACGCACTGGTGCTGGTGTTTCGGCCGTAGCTAGATACAATACGGCTAATGCTGATGCTTACCAGTTAGGCCATGGCCTTAGTACTACCGCAGAGTTGTTCCGCCGATACGATATCGGTGACAACTGGAAGATAATGCCCTCCATTGGTGCATACCACGAATGGTCCGGAATGGATGCTGAGCACAATAATGTCGTGCAAGGTACCGGTAGTTCAACCCTATTTTCCCACTTAGGAACCAGAGCCTGGTGGCGTTCTTGGGGCATCTCAGCAACTTTCCAGTATGCCGTTGCGCATAACCTAGGAGCGTTGATGGTGCCGAACAAGGAACGTGTAGTCCTCGGTCTTACGTACAACATCAACAATTAGAACTCGAATGAACACCAAACTTTTGACCATTGCCGTATTGATCGGCATCACCTTCGTTGCCTGTAAAAAGGATGATCCTGTTGAACCTACGCCAGCACCAATGGTTACGACAGGTACGGCGGCCATGTCCTTCAACTTCATGTACGGTACCACACCATTCACATTGGGTAATACCTATATGGATGGCGCTGGCAACAATGTACGTTTTGATAATGTGAAATTCTACGTTTCCGATATTGAACTGCATGATGATGTGGATGTGACCATTGCTGAATTCAACGATGTCTTTTTATTGGTGGATGCCAGTGCTGCAAGTAATTCATTCACGCTTGGCACCATGGATGCACAGCATATCCACGAGGCTCATTTCTCATTGGGTCTGAACAACACCGTGAATCACGCCGATCCGTTGATTGCAATTTATCCGCTGAATGTACCCGAGATGCACTGGAGCTGGAGCCCCACCGCTGGTTATAAATTCTTGGTGATCGAGGGTATTGTTGATGGTAACAACGATGGCGATTTCGATGATACGGAAGACCTTGGTGTAGAATACCATTGTGCCACGGATGCCATGCTTCGCGAAGCACATATCCATGTGCATGAAACATTGGTCGCTGGAGCTACACTTACCATGGCCGCGAACGTGGATGTCGCAACCTTGGTATCTGGCCTTGACTTCATGACTACACCGACATCTCATGGAGGTATGGCTCCGAATGCCATGGCCATGGATAGTCTTGTCACCTCCATTCAAGGCATGTAATAGACATTTTAGACGATCGGAACGGGCGGTAAAGCAATTTGCCGCCCGTTCTTTTTTATGTGGAATACGTGACTGTAGCGGATTCCCGCAAGTTCTGCCCAAGGCTTTCGCGTTAACGCTTTTAACCTCCGACCATAACCCGTAAATTCGCGCCACATTCCACTTAAGCCTATGTCCAAGATATTCGACCTTGATATGATCAACGCGGTCTATGATCGCTACCCCGCACGTGTTGCTGCAGCGCGTAAAATTCTTGGCAAGCCACTTACGCTAACTGAAAAGATCCTTTACACCCACCTCTGGGACGGTGAAGCTACCCAAGTGTTGAAGCGCGGTGTGGATTATGTCGATTTTGCTCCGGACCGGGTTGCCATGCAGGACGCGACCGCCCAAATGGCGCTGTTGCAATTCAGTACCACCGGCCGCAAACAAGTTGCTGTGCCAAGCACCGTGCATTGCGATCACTTGATCCAAGCCCGCGTTGGTGCCAAGGAAGACCTGAAAGAAGCGCTGTTGAAGAGCAACGAGGTGTTCAATTTCCTGGAGAGCATCAGCAATAAATACGGTATCGGTTTCTGGAAACCCGGTGCAGGTATCATTCACCAAGTGGTTCTGGAGCAATACGCGTTCCCAGGTGGCATGATGATCGGAACGGATAGCCATACGGTGAATGCCGGTGGTCTGGGCATGGTCGCTATTGGCGTTGGTGGTGCCGATGCGTGTGATGTGATGTCCGGCCTTGCGTGGGAACTGAAATTCCCGAAATTGATCGGTGTGAAATTGACCGGAAAACTGAACGGCTGGGCGAGCAGTAAGGACGTTATCCTGAAGGTCGCTGGAATTCTTACCGTGAAAGGTGGAACGGGTGCGATCGTGGAATATTTCGGCCCTGGTGCGGAAAGCTTGAGCTGTACGGGTAAAGGAACCATTTGCAATATGGGCGCTGAGATCGGTGCCACCACCAGTACGTTCGGCTATGACGATAGCATGCGCCGTTACCTCAAAGGTACCGGCCGTGCGGATCTTGCTGCAATGGCTGATGCAGTGGCCGAACATTTGAATGGCGATGCCGAGGTATATGCACATCCAGAGAAGTATTTCGATCAAGTGATCGAGCTCGATCTTAGTACGTTGGAGCCCCACGTGAACGGACCGTTCACCCCGGACCTCGCATGGCCGATCAGCAAGTTCGCCGCTGCGGTAAAAGAGAACAACTGGCCCGAGAAGCTCGAAGTGGGCCTGATCGGATCCTGTACGAATAGTAGCTACGAGGACCTTACCCGTAGCGCTTCACTTGCCCAACAAGCTGTGGACAAGAAATTGAAAGTGCAAAGTGAATTCACCATTACACCAGGTAGTGAACAGGTGCGTTATACCGCAGAGCGTGATGGAATTCTCGATACGTTCGAGAAGATCGGTGGGGTGGTGCTGGCGAACGCTTGCGGACCTTGCATTGGTCAATGGGCGCGTCATTCCAATGACCCTAACCGTAAGAACAGCATCATCACAAGCTTCAACCGCAACTTCGCGAAGCGGAATGATGGCAACCCGAATACCCACGCATTTGTGGCAAGTCCTGAGATCGTAACGGCATTGGCCATTGCCGGTCACCTTTCATTCAATCCATTGACGGATGAGTTGGTGAATGAAGAGGGTAAGAAGGTAAAACTTGATGAACCGAAAGGAATTGAACTTCCACCAAAAGGTTTCGATGTGAAGGACGCTGGTTACAAAGCCCCTGCTGCCGATGGTAGCGCAGTTGAAGTGATCGTTAAGCCCGATAGTGAACGCTTGCAATTGTTGGAGCCTTTCAAACCTTGGAACGGAAAGAACATCCTGGATGCAGTTCTATTGATCAAAGCACAGGGAAAGTGCACAACGGACCATATCAGCATGGCTGGCCCTTGGTTGCGTTATCGCGGCCATTTGGATAATATCAGTAACAACACGTTGATCGGAGCTACTAACGCTTTTGGCGGAGCAACCGATAAAGTGAAGAACCAATTGGATGGATCGTACGGTTCGGTGCCAGCTACGCAACGCGCATACAAAGCGGCGGGTGTACCAAGTGTGGTTGTTGGAGACCACAACTATGGTGAAGGATCCAGTCGTGAACATGCTGCCATGCAACCACGGTTCTTAGGGGTTAGTACTGTTCTGGTGAAGAGCTTCGCACGGATCCACGAGACCAACCTCAAGAAGCAAGGGATGTTGGGACTAACATTCGCCAATGAATCCGATTACGACAAGATCCAAGAGGATGACCGCATCGACTTCATCGACCTCGTTGACTTTGCCCCGGGTAAACCATTGACCCTGTTGTTCAAGCATAAGGACGGTTCCTCGGACGCGATCAAGTGCAACCATACCTACAATGCTGCGCAGGTGGGTTGGTTCAAAGCCGGTAGTGCATTGAATATCATTCGTGCTGAACAGAACAATTGATCCACTTCGGTGGTGATCATTCTTTGGCTAAATACCAGTGGATGTTGTTCCGGAATTCAAGGCGGGGAGCCATTTCGGCACACTATTCGTAAGGCAAGTGCCGCGCCTTGCCTAAATTGGCGCACCTTTTACAGAAGACCTATAGCCTAATTGAACATGACCTATCGTTTTTTGACCATCGCCGCTGCTTGTTTCGTTATCCCAGCCTTTCTGTTTGCCCAGGATGAGCCCAAGGACGAGGAAGAGAACAACATGATCTCCAACGGAAGCTTCGAAACCACCGAGGGTAAGATGAAACGTACGGGCAATCTCGAGCAGGCCACAGGTTGGAAGAGCCCAACGGAAGTTATAGCAGATGTGTTTACCGAGACGGTAGCAGGCGCTCCGATAAGTGCTCCGCGCAATCAGTTCGGGGATCAATCCGCGCTGGATGGGATCAATTATGCTGGTGTGCTCTGGTGGAGCTATCAGAACAAGCAGCCGCGCTCATACATGCAGGCCAAATTCAAGAAGATGTTGAAGAAGGGCGAGAAGTATTGTGTGAAGTACTACATCAGCCTAGCCGACCTCAGCAAATACAGCACCAATGAGATCGGAGCCTATGTCAGTAAGGTTCCTGTTGACAAGAAGGACATGAATTCGCTTACGTACAATGCGCAAGTTCCGCTTCTCAAGGATCAGGTGTATAATGATATGTTCAGCTGGCAGGGCGTGTGCGGGATCTACGAGGCCAATGGAGATGAACAGTATCTGATCATTGGCAATTTCGCTGCCAACGAAAGCACGACCAACGAAAAAGTAAAGCGTCCGAAAGGAGAAAGCCGTCCTCAGGTCATGAACGCTTACTACTACATCGACGACGTAAGTGTTACGGCCGTGAAGAACAGAAGCGATTGTTCATGCAAACAGATCGATGAGGCCGAAAGTGAATACATTTTCAGTAAGCGCGGAGCCATGGCGAGTAACCTGACTCCGGCTGCCAAGGTCGAGCAGCAAGTGATCTACTTCAAGCGCTTTCAGCAAGGTATCGATCGGAGCATGGAGACCTGGATCACGGATCTGGTAGAGGCGATGAAAGCCGATTCTTCGATCACCGTGAAATTGAACGGTTTCATCGACGAGACGGAAAAAGCCCGTATGGCCATGCGTCCTGATCTGGAAACACTTGGTTTGGAGCGTGCTGATACCGTAAAGGAAGCCTTGGTTGAAGAAGGCATCGATGCAGCACGTATCACCACATCCGCCGGGCCAAAAGACACGCCAGCGGACGATAGCGGCACCGAAACCGGTGAAAGCAAGAACCGCAGGGTAGAGGTGGACGTTGTTCAGTAGACCCGTTATTGGTGGTTCAAGTTCACTGATCGAAGTTGCACCATACATTGCGCCAATGCAAAAGGGCGACCCACGTGTGATCAGTGGTTGGACGATGTACGATTGGGCCAACTCGGTCTACTCGCTTACCATTACATCCGCCGTATTTCCCGTCTTTTATGCCGCCATTACAATAGATGGCGATCTGGATAAGGTCATGGACCGCTACGGTCTACCGGCCATGTCGCTTTACTCGTATGTGATCTCAGCCAGTTTTCTGCTGATCGCACTGGTGGCCCCGATCCTGAGCGGCATCGCAGACCATACCGGACAGAAAAAGAAATTCCTGAAAGCTTTCTGTTACCTGGGTGCATTAAGCTGCGCGGGCCTGTTCTTTTTTGATGTGGACCATTTATGGCTCGGCCTCATGTTCGCCATGCTTGCCAGTATCGGTTACAGCGGTAGTTTGATCTTCTACGACGCGTTCCTTCCTGAGATCGCTGAGCCCAAGGACCATGATCGCATCAGCGCTCGTGGCTATATGATGGGCTATATCGGAAGCGTGTTCCTGCTCATTCTCAACTTGGCCATGGTGATGAGTCCGGAGTCGTTCGGTATACCGGATCGCGATGGACTACCGGCCCGCATTACGTTCATTACCGTTGGTATCTGGTGGGCCGTGTTCGCACAGTTCGCCTTCCGTGTGCTACCGGATAACCCCTATCACCGTAAACCCAGTGGAAACATCATCGCCAACGGCTACCGCGAATTGAGGAAAGTGTGGGTGCAACTCAAAAGCACCACCCGCCTACGTCGCTTTCTCACTGCGTTTTTCATGTTCAACATGGGCATACAGACGGTGATGTACCTCGCAGTCACCTATGCCAAGCAAGAGGTAATGGAACTCAATGATGTTGGAGAGCCTGTGCCCATCAGCGACCAGAGCTTGATCACCAGTATCCTCTTGATCCAATTGCTCGCAGCCGTCGGTGCTTACCTCTTCGTTGTGCTCAGCAAACGTCTGGGAAATCTGAACGCGCTTATGGTAGGCTGCACGTTGTGGATCGGCATGTGCGTTGCCGCTTATCATGTGCAGTGGGCCACGCAATTTTATGCGCTGGCGTGTGGTGTAGGGTTGATCATGGGCGGGAGCCAGGCGCTTTCGCGTAGTACGTACTCCAAGTTCCTGCCGGAGACCATTGATCACGCGTCCTACTTTTCGTTCTACGACGTCAGTTTCTATCTGAGTACAGTGCTTGGCACGTTCGCTTATGGAGCGGTCTACCAGATCACGGACGATCTGCGGAATACCATTGTGGCCGTTGGTTCCTTCTTTGTGATCGGACTGGTATTGTTGCTTCGGGTTCCGAAGGAAGAATCTCCTTCCGTACAGAGTGCGTAGCCGTTACTTTCGCAGCCGTTCAGAACACGATATGGCAGAGCAGAATTCTTGGGATGTGATCATCATTGGCGGCGGGATCGTGGGTGCTGGAACGTTCTACAAATTGCAGACCCGCTATCCGGAACTGCGCGTACTTCTTCTTGAAAAAGAGAATGCCCTGGCCGATCACCAGACCGGACACAACAGCGGTGTGATCCATAGCGGGATCTATTACAAGCCGGGCAGTTACAAAGCCAAAAATTGCGTGGAAGGGCGAAGAGAATTAGTTGCCTTTGCAAAGGAGCATGGCGTGAAGCACGACATCTGCGGTAAGCTCATCGTGGCCACCAAGAAGGACGAGTTGGAACGTCTCGAGAAGATCTACAATACCGGTGTCGCGAATGGGATCGAGGACATGCAGCGTATCTCGGTTGCTGAAATGCGCGAGATCGAACCATTCGTACAAGGCATAGCCGGTTTGCGTGTGGGGTGCACAGGCATTATTGATTTTCGAGGTGCTACCGAGAAGATGACGGAGATCGCGTTGCGCATCAATCCGAATAGCAAAGTAAGTGTAGGAGAGGAGGTGCTGAGTACAGAGCAACTTGGTTCCACAAGTACCATCTCAACTTCCAAAGGCACCTATACCACGCGGTATGCGATCTTTTGTGGTGGTCTACAAAGCGATCGCTTGGCACGAAAGGATGGCGCTACTGTCAAGGAGCAGATCGTCGGTTTCCGGGGCGATTACTACGACCTTACCGATGAAGGGAAACACAAAGTGAAACACCTGATCTATCCCGTTCCTGATCCGCGCTTCCCATTTCTGGGCGTACACTTTACACGCATGACGGATGGCAGCATTGAATGCGGTCCCAATGCGGTGTTCACCTTCAAACGCGAAGGATACGGTAAAACGGATTTCAGTTTGAAGGATACCGTGGATGCGCTGACCTATGGCGGCACTTGGAAACTCTTCTTCAAGAACATGTCCTATGGGATTGATGAATACCGCCGTGCATTCAGCAAACGATTGTTCCTGAAAACGCTACAAGGGCTTATTCCATCGTTGACCATGGACGACATTAAGCCCGGTCGTGCTGGTGTGCGCGCAATGCTTTTAGGTACCGATGGCAATATGGTCGATGACTTCCGGATCGAACGGCGCGGGAATCATATACACGTGCTGAACGCTCCTTCACCTGCTGCAACCGCTGCACTGGCCATCGGCGAGGAGATCGTGAACATGGCAGCGGAACAACTCAAGATAGGGAAGTGAAGGGATTAGCTGATCTGTCAATAGGTTGATTAGCTGAAGTCCCAATGGGGCTGCGGAGCTTTTGGATCATTCCTTCAGATCACGGCGCTTTTCGCCGAATTGAAAGTTAGATCCTACGCGACGCGTTCAATACTATTGGACAGCACTTTTAGCTGATCAGCTTTTTAGTTCATCAGCTGATCAGTCATCAGCTGTTCAAACGATCTTGAACTGGTCCTGTACTTCTGCCCAATCGAAGGTGAAGTAGCTCATCAACCCGTTCAGACGCTTCAATACGATCGGGTTCGGTGCTTTCATTTCACGGAAGTACGTGTCCTGGAAACAGAACAGATCATACTGGTGGAAAAGCACCTTGCCCATTGCGTAGATCGTGTTCTTGCTCGGTGCATTGAGGCGCGTCATATGGGACTGGATCGCTTTGATCTCCACTTCGAGATCACTCCCTACATGCCCTATGGCCTGTGCAAATTTTGAAATGCATAAGGAATACATGCGTTTATCGAGACCCGGACCAAGCGTATTTTTCATCTCGATCAAGTTGCCGGCCAGGACCACCATCGTGAATGGAATGTCGTCGTTCTCTTTGATAGCAGGTGATACCAAGAACTCTGGCGCTTCGTTCAATTCCGCAGCTATCGCGGGGAAACCGTTCTCGGCGAGTTCCAAGATGGCGTTAACGAACACGTTCGCTAACTTATCCTCGGTTATCTTCTTCTTTCCGAACAATGTAGCTATCATGAGTCCTTAGTTCGTGCGAATTTGAGACCTTTATTGCTGCATCACAACCCTTACTCCAACCATCTTTTAACAAGGTTATCCACTAAAACCCGGAATATGAAGCCTTTGATCGACCACTACGCGGATTACACTCTTTGGGCCAATACACGTTTCGTCGAGCGCTTGTCCAAAGAGCCGGATACCTTTCTGGACAAGCCAGTCGCAAGTAGTTTCCCTTCGCTTCGTGCTACGTTGATGCACATACGGAACGCCGAGAACACATGGCGGTGCCGGTTGGATGGGGTTGCTTCAGCATGGCCAGCAGAAACCGATGATTCACTTGGAACCGTCCTTACCTATGCCCGATCATGGCACGAAAAAGTGCGCGGAATGGACGAGAATAAATTGGCGCAAGTGATCACCTACAAGGACCTTCGGGGTAATGCCCATGCGCAACCGGCTTGGTACATGATCATGCATTGCTGCAACCACAGCACCCAACACCGCGGTCAGTTGATCACGATGATGCGCGCTCTTGAACTCACCGATATCCCGGCGAATGACATGATCGTCTACCAACGGTCGTTGTGAACGCAGGACCTGATCAATCGATCGCCACAGGGTCGCCGAGGAACTTGGGCTCCTTGCCCAACAGCAGATCCAAGAAGACCTTCACACGTGCGCCTTTTTCGCGTATGCGCGTTTTCCACCCGCTGTTCGATCCTACGTCACGTGCATTGTATCCTACCACGTTGAGGCCGGCTTTACGTCCGATGTACACAGCGCGCTCATTGTGGAAACGCTGACTGATCACCGTGAAAGATCGTTGCCCGAATACTTCCTTCGCTCGCACGACACTATCGAAAGTGCGAAAACCCGCATAGTCCAAGGTGATGCGTGCGCTGTCCACACCCGCAGCGATCAAGGCTTTCTGCATCACGAATGGCTCGTTGTAATTAAGCGTACGGTTATCGCCACTCACCAATAAATGCTCCACCTTGCCCGCCTTCAATAACTCCACGGCAGCATCGATCCGATACGTAAAGTAAGGATTTGGAGAACCACCACGGACCTTGGAAGATGTGCCCAACACCACGCCGACCATGTTGTACGGCAACCCTTCGGTCGTATCACTTACGAACGGAGCTGCGGTTTCCGTGATCTTTTTATCGCACCACCACAAGGTGAAGCCGATCCCCAGAAAAAGAAGAACGATCACCACGCGAATGCTCCAGTGAAGAACAATGCGTTTCAACTTGATGAGGATCTTATTCATGCAACACCTTTCAGCACAACGACCTTGCCAGTTATCACCTGATCGCACCCCGTTCTACGTAGCTAGCAGATCAACGCCTGTATAATTCCGCGGTGTTAACGCTTTCAATTGGGTGCGTAGTGTATCGCTCACTTCCAACTTGTCGATGAACGCAGCGATATCCGCCTGAGTTACTTTCTCCTTGCCACGGGTAAGGTCTTTCAGCAGCTCATAAGGTTGCGGGTGACCAGCACGGCGTAGCATCGTTTGGATACCTTCTGCAACAACTGCCCATTGCGCATCCAGATCACGATCAATGGCGCTCTCGTTCAGTAAAAGTTTCACCAGCCCTTTATGAATGCTATCGATAGCGATCATGGTATGTGCCATCGGTGAACCGATGTTCCGCGTAACGGTGCTGTCCGTAAGATCGCGCTGCAACCGACTGATCGGTAGTTTCTCGCTCAAGTGACCGAATAATGCGTTGGCCATGCCGAGGTTTCCTTCCGCATTCTCGAAATCGATCGGATTCACTTTGTGCGGCATTGCGCTGCTACCGATCTCGCCCGCCTTGGTCTGTTGGCGGAAGTAATCCATGCTTATGTATTGCCAAAGATCACGGCACAGGTCGATCAAAATGATGTTCACGCGGCGTATGGCATCGAAGAGCGCGGCCATATCATCGTAATGCTCTATCTGCGTAGTGAACCGCTGGCGGCGCAAGCCGAGTTTTTCATGCACGAAGCTGTCGGCCAAAGCAGCCCAATCATATTCCGGATACGCAACATGATGCGCATTGAAATTGCCTGTTGCTCCACCGAACTTACTGCTGAACGAAATGGCTTTCAGGTGTTCCAACTGCCTGAGCAAGCGCTCTACGAATACTTCCAATTCCTTGCCCAAGCGTGTGGGTGAGGCCGGCTGACCATGCGTGCGAGCAAGCATCGGCACATGCGCCCATTCCTTCGCCATGGAATGCAACGCATCAACAACAGTGGATATTTTTGGAATGTACAAGATGCTCGTGAATTCCTTCAATAGAAGTGGGGTAGCTGTGTTGTTGATGTCCTGCGACGTCAATCCAAAATGCACGAACTCTTTCTGTTCTCCTATGCCCAGCTCGCTCAACCGTTCCTTCAACCAATATTCCACAGCCTTTACATCGTGGTTGGTAGTCTTCTCAATGTCCTTGATGGCTTGCGCGTCTTCAACGGAAAGCGCAGCAATACGACCGAATAGGGGATCCAGCCTGCGCACGTCCGTGCCCTTCAGTTCCGGCAACGGGATCTCGCATAAGAACCGGAAGTAGGTGAGCTCTACCATTAACCGGTAGCGGATCAGCGCATGCTCACTGAACCAGATCGATAGTGGTGCAGTGGTTTTCCAATAGCGCCCATCCAAAGGCGAGATCGCGGTAAGGGGTTGAAGATCCATGTGTTCTGAAGGGTTGCGAAGGTAGGGAGAGGGTAAATAGAATGAAGAATGAAGAATGTAGAAATTTGAATTTCTTCTAATGGTTGAAGGACACGTATTATCGGCCCAGCATTTGCTAACATTTGCGGCATGCAATTCTTGCGCGACTTCACCCTTGGACTTGCTGGCTTTTTCAAGGCCTTTGGATTTGCCATGAGGAACCGCATGGCATGGATGTTCATTGTGCCGGCATTGTTGTGGGTCGTGCTGGCTTATGGTCTCTATTCGCTGTTGGATACACCCGTCGATACACTCTCCAATTGGTTGGCTGGTTTTCTGGATATTCCGGTGGCACCCGAAGCCCAAGGCTGGTGGAACGGTGTAAAAGCTTTTCTGAACGGAGCGCGTGAGATCATCGTGAGTTTCATACTGCACTTGGCTATCGTTTACCTCTTGTTCATCGCGAATAAGTACATCGTGCTGATCCTGCTTTCACCTTTATTGGCCTACGCTAGCGAGCGGACAGAAGAGATCCTTACAGGGAAAAACTATCCGTTCAGTTGGGCGCAACTACTGAAGGATGCCTTCCGCGGTGCGCTGATCGCATTACGGAACGGTGTCTTGGAATTAAGTATCTCCATCGGCATCTGGTTCGTTACCCTGTTCGTGCCATTCCTTGCACCGATCTCGTTCATCCTGCTCTTTCTGGTCTCGTCCTATTTCTACGGATTCTCCATGTTCGATTATGTGTTCGAACGACGCCGATACCGGATCACCGAAAGTGTGCGCGCAGTGAATGATCGTATAGGCCTGGTCATGGCGAACGGTAGTTTGTTCGGACTTGGAATGATGGTGCCGCTCTTCGGGATCATGTTCAGTCCGGTTATGGCATCCGTTGGCGCTGTGCTGGCAACAGTAGATAAGGAAGGTGCGTTGCCACAATTTGATACTTTCACACCGCAAGCGCCACATTAGAAATTAAAGAACTGATGCGAAACCAGATCATTCTACTACTTGCCCTCTGTTGCTCAGTATTCAACACAACAGCTCAGGATACGCTGCAAGTGCAGGACAGTATCCGCGTACAACTGTACGGCACAGTGATCGATGAGGTGTCCCAACAGCCGGTCTTTGAAACGCTTGTGGAATGGTACAATGCTGCGGGTAAACGACAGGCTGTAACGCAAACGAACGATGAAGGCCGCTACGCGCTATTCGTTTGGGCCGGTGAACCGATCGAGATCCGCATCACTGAGAACGGGTACGAGGAATTCATAGAAACACTTCCCGCTTTTAAACCCGGCGAAAGTGCCAGGGAATTCGTGCTCCGTTTGGTGCCGAAGTGATCTCAAGAGCTTGTGTGAATGCGTCCTTGAAGTGCCTAGCTGTTCAGGGATAGCTCAGGAGGTTCTTGTTTCTCGATCTTCTTCCTTTTCTTCTGGGCATATCTCTTTTCACGCTGCCCATCATTGCATTTATACCCATAAATGGGTATTGTGGCCCCGTGATTGACCCTGCATCTTTACACTGTTGCTATCGAGCAACTATGCACCCGATCGACCATCCTAATGAACCGTTCATCAACTCTCCCCAAGATGAAAAGGCAAACTCAATTCCTTGTAGTTCTTGCTTTGCTAACAGCGTTCTTCGCGCTTCTCGGAATAGGGCTTTACGCTACGCCTATCCAAGACCCGGTGAAAAAACCGTTGCTCATTACCGGATGGCTGCACGTACAGGATAGCACCGTGCACGATGTGATACTTGTTGTGGAATTGGAAGAGAATTTCTGTACACACTCGGAGATACTACCCAACGGACGATTCTACTTCGAGATACCGGTTGACGCCAAGGCACGTCTGGTCTTCAATAAGCCCGGCTACTTGACCAAGGAAGTTGTGATCGACACCCGCAATGCGCTGAACAACAAAGAAGCGACCAAGGTCAATAGCAAGGTCAAGTTCGATATTGTATTGGAATCAACGGAGATCACCACAGGTAAACACTACTCCGGTCCGGTAGGCTCCATAACCTTCGTCAATGGCACCGGATTGATGAAAGTTAAACACTATGAAAAGCTGGTCTCAAGGTGACTGAAGTAGGGATCATCTCCTTACAGCCCGTCACGCCGGCCACAAATACTCGTCGTCATTCTTATACGGTACACCGAGCTCGATCTCTGATACTTCGTCGTATTCCTCAACGATCGTTAGCCAAGTGGTCTCGTCAAAATACGCCCGGAAGAAACCGTGTTCCTCGTCCTCAAAGTCACTACCCGTTTCAACGAATTGCTCAAGCACTTTATCAATGTTCTGACCAATGATCACGGTGTTCCCGTACATCAGTTTGGGATCTCTGCAGCGCATATAACCCAGTTTAGTGTCATGATCCGTGTAGAATGTCAAACGCATTTTGTGCGCATTGTACTCACACAGGTTCTGCGTCGGATCTTCATCATCCACGTAATCGCGGTCGGGTTTGCCGATCAACTTCTGAATATCGCTTTTGGACATTCCAAATTTCAAGTCGCCTATTCCTGTGTTCGGTTTGAGGATCATCTCTATAAAGTTCTATTTGATCTGGTGTATGCACCTCCAAAACTATGGACTTCGATCCATATGCATGGGCAAAAAAGGGTTAACCGCAAAGACGCCACGACGCAACGATTACGCCACGCTGCATGGGCAAAGAAGTTTAACAGCAATTGCCGTAGGGCAGACAATGCTGCATGTGCAAAGAGGTTAACCGCAACGACGCGACGACGCAATGATTACGCCACGCTGCATGGACAAAGAAAAAGGCTGTGCGTCACGCTTTCTTTACGTTGCGTCGTGGCGTCTTTGCGTTTCCCTCTAAACCTCACTTGATCAACTCCACACTCCTCCGCAAAAACGCTGTCAACGCCTCACCCTTCAACATTCCTTGACCCAACAGCGCAAGATCAACAGCCTGTTTGCTCAGCTTCTCCCGACGTTTATCGGTCTTGGAATCGAGGATCGTGCGCGTTAACGGATGGTCTGTGTTCACCACAAGGTTCATCATCTCGGGCATGTTGCCGAACATGTTCTGACCGCCGGTCTGTTGTTGCTCGCGTAGGCGGCGCATGAATTCCGGACGGGTGATCACCACCGCATCCCCTTCTGCACCCATGGGCTCGAATTGTAGGCTGAACTTATTGTCTCCGATCACCGACTCGAACGCTGGCTTCAACTGACCAAGTTCTTCTTCGGTCAATGTGCTTTCTGCTTTGGTGTCTTTCGCGATCAGTTTGTCCAGCGTATCAGAATCCACGCGTGCGAAACGAAGCTTATCGTTCTTCATCTCCAGCCGCTGGATAACGTGGGCGACCAGCTGACTGTCCAACAACATCACCTCGTAGCCTCTGGACTTGGCGGCTTCAATGAACGGATGCTGACCTTCTACATCGTTCGCGTAAAGCACGATCACGTTCTCTTCCTTATCGGTCTGCGTGGGTGCTAGTTTGATCTTCAGTTCCTCCAACGTGTAGCTGGTGCCATCCGTGTTCTTGAAGAGGTTGAACTGCTGCGCCGCATCGAAGAATTTCTCGTCGGTGAGCATGCCGTATTCAATAAATACCTTGATGTCGTCCCACTTGCTTTCCAGATCGGGGCGGTCGCTCTTGAACATCTCGTTCAGCTTATCTGCCACTTTCTTGGTAATGTGGCCGCTGATCTTCTTCACTGCCGCATCGCTCTGTAGGTAACTCCGCGAAACGTTCAGCGGAATGTCCGGAGAGTCGATGACACCGTTCAACAGCGTGAGGAATTCCGGTAGGATATCGTTGACGTTGTCGGTAACGAACACCTGTTCGCTGTAGAGTTGCACCTTGTTGCGCTGCGGATCGAAATCGCGTTTCAACTTGGGGAAATAAAGAATGCCCGTGAGCTTGAAAGGGTAGTCGACGTTCAGGTGGATGTGGAACAACGGATCCTCGCTCATCGGATACAGCTCGTGGTAGAGGCTCGTGTAGTCTTCCGGTTTAAGCGATAACGGTTGCTTGGTCCACGCAGGATCGGTGTTGTTGATGATGCGCGGTTGCTTCACCTTCTTGTCTTCCTCGCCGACCTCTTCTTCGCCAAAGGCGATGGGAATGGGCAAGAAGCTGCAATACTTTTTAAGGATGCCTCCGATGCGTGCCTCCTCCAAGAATTCCAAGCTTTCTTCGGTAATGTGTAGCACGATGTCCGTGCCGCGCTCGGTGCGTTCTCCCGTAGTTAGGGTGAACTCCGTACTGCCCTCGCAGGACCAATGGATGGCCTCGGCATCTTGCCAACTTTTGCTGAAGATCTCGACCTTATTGGCCACCATGAAAGCGCTATAGAACCCCAGTCCAAAATGCCCAATGATCTTGGTCGCGTCCTTTTCGCTCTTGTATTTCTCCAAGAACTCCTCCGCACCACTAAAGGCGATCTGGTTGATGTACTTCTCCACCTCCTCACCAGTGAGCCCCACACCGTGGTCGCTGATGGTCAACGTCTTTTTCTCTTTGTCTATGCGCACTGCGATCGTGGTATCGCTCAACTCGCCTTTGAACTCCCCGCGTGCAGAGAGGGTCTTGAGCTTCTGTGTGGCATCCACAGCATTGCTTACCAATTCCCGAATAAAGATCTCATGATCGGAATACAGGAATTTCTTAATGATAGGAAAGATGTTCTCGGTATGTACGCTGATCGTACCGCTCTTACTCGCTGTCTTCTCTTCGGTGCTGGTTGCCATAGTTCTTGTATTGAGGCTGCCCGAAGTTCAAAGGTTATGCCAACGCGGTGGGGGTGACAGGTTGGCAGGGAGCTTATCGAACTCATTCCAAGAGACAACGTTCGTTTCATTGTGCCAGCCATTCCAATTCAATCCGACTCATTCATCAAACAAAATAAGACCCGGTACCACCAATGGCACCGGGTCTTATTTCAGAACTTCAAAATATCATTCGGGCATCTGCTCCGCCCGCGTAGCGGTAGGTACAACACCTCCAATGGTTTGCAGGATAATGTCTCTGTCGTTGTCCACGCCGGTGTAGCGCACAACACCGTCCAGGTTCACATCTTCCATTCGGTAACCAGTAACGGTAGCGGTAGGGGTTGCGCCACCTACAGCGGTGAGGATCGCATCGCGGTCGTTGTTCGTACCGGTGTATTTTACCTTTTGCACAGGGCTATCCCAGACCACGTTCCCTGGCCATAAGGTTTGATACGAAATACTAGAACTAGGGGATGTATACGTGCCCGCCTCGCCGTAAACCGCCCCAGTTGTAAGGCTATTTAAATATGGAACTGTTGGTGCACTACACAAACACGCCGGGTCGACCTTTGCGAGGCCTAAATGATTTCGGTGCCTAACTACTATTAAGTACCTATCTGGCACCACGTTGAAATAGATCGGCGACATGAAGGTTGCCGGTTCTATGATACCTCCATAACTATTTAGTAATGCAGCCTTCGAGGCGATGATCTGTGATGGATCATTCCTATCTCTGAGTTCCACCACTACCCAATCTACAATAGCACTATTATTAGTTAGGTTAACGGTTTCACCTCCACCGCCAACGAAGTTGTAGCCCAACGCCGTATAGGGTTCGGTGGTCGGTAGAAGGCCATTGGTGTTAAGGTCAGTTCGCATGCGCAGAAATGGCGCACTCGGATCTATAGCGCCGCCCAGAATTGCACTAACATGTACCGGCAGGGCAACGATGGTATTGGTTGCTTCGGCAATGGTGAAGGTGGTAGAATTACAATAGAAGCCGTGGCAGTTGTCCGCGCGGTAATCTCCAACATCAGCAACGGTAATTATTTGGCCTAGGGGAGTAGTCGTAGAAACCAAACTATCTTGTATCCATATATCATTATGGACTAAAAATATCCAATTGGCCCCACAACTCCAGTTGCGCATGTCAATGGCGATCGAATCCCCAGGATGTAAATAGATCGTACCATAATCCGTGGCGTTCCATTCTAGAAAAGGATATGGATACACCGGATAAGTGGTATATGTTCCATCTGCGTGCTTTATACTCAGGATATTATCCGCAACAGGACATTGTGCACTGCAATAGACCGCTGTCATCATGGAGACCAGAAGAATGTAGTTGCGTATCATTTGATGGGGATCTGGTTATCGGTACAAGACATGCCGTCGTGTAAATGGATGCCGCTACGGATTTGCTATCCTTTAATGGGAACATATGCTTAACTCAAATGTAGGATTAAACTCAACGAATGGTACGATACGCGCTAATATTCCATCACTTCTCACCACCCAACACCCAAACCAGCGCCTTCTCTTTAGTTGCTCTGAAAATAGTAGCGTGCGTTTCATTGGGTTCATCCGAATACTGCCAGACCAATGTTTTAGGCGCAGTGAGTTCAAGGGCCCCGCTGAGGTTTGAAATGAACGGAGTTTCTTCCTGCACACTCGAGCCCGCGAACCAGAACCGGATGGGTTTTGCGGGAAATTTGGCAAGGTATTCCGGAGCAGTTTTCACCATGTCCATATCGTTCCACCAAAGCGAAGGATCCATAGCTATGTAGAAGTCGAATAGTTCGGGGCGTAGTAGAAGCGTTTCAACCACGAACAATCCAGCCAATGATTCACCGATGATGCCGCGCTTGTCCGTTGTGCGGTAGATGCCATCGATCTCCGCAACCAGTTCCTTTTCAATGAAATCCCTGAAGTCCGCTGAGCCACCAACTACCGGGGCAATTTCTTTGTCCTCCGCGTTATTCGTCGGGCCGGTGAGGTCTCTTCTGCGTTCCGTGTTATCAATGCCAACCAGTATGATAGGTGGAATGCGCTTGCTGGAGATCAATTCGGCGAGCGTGTTGGCAATGTGCGGGAAGTCCTCGTTGACCCCGCCATCGGGCATGTACAGTACGGGCAGGGAGTCGCTGCCCGTTATGTAGCTCGGTGGCACCCACACATTGATCACGCGCGGCTCGTTTACGTACGTGGACGAGATGGTGAAGGTGTTGTGATCGGGAATGGAGTCGATGCTCTGCGCGGTTGCTGCACTGTTCAGGGTTGCTAGTGCTAGGGAGCAGATCAGGAAGGCTTTGGTCATGGTATCTTTCTTCATCGCTTTGTTATTCTGGAATTGAATTGGTCTTGATCGAACAGGAACCCGGTTTTACTTAAGACTTGGACGGTCCGGACCTTTCCGCTTGATGATCTTTTGAATGAACACATTGCTTGGAATTGAGACTTTTTCCCCATCGGCTGTTTTGAGAATTACGAAGAATGCGCCGATGTCGCTGATCCTGCCCTCGATCGAAAAATCCTTATCCATTACGGTGATGGTGTCACCGATCGTGGCCGGGTGGCTGAAAAAGATGATCAGCGTTGAAGTGATGTTCGAAATGATGGACCACTGTGCGAAAAAAGCGATGCCCAGTATGGTCAATAGCGTGGAGACCAAATAGACCAATTCAGTTCGGTCAACTCCCCAAATGAACGTTAGAATTCCACCCGCAACGAAAAACAAGAATAGGTTGATGATCTTTTTAATGATCTTCACACGTGACCTTTGGTAGGAGAAATTCGCCGCTACTTTATCTATCGTCCTGGTAAGAATGAACCGGAGCACTAGGAAAGAAACGATAAGCGCTATGGATTCTATGATCTCGATCTTGTACTCTTCCATTCTGTTTTTTGCGTGAATTTTATGAACGGATGCGATCTTGCTGATCACTTCCGCCTGCCTCAAAACTACGGTGTTCGTTATACAATTTCGCTGCGATAAAGAATTGGATACGGCAATAATTTGATCTTGCTCAAGTTGAAATTTGAGAAGTTGCTGTTCATGAAAGCGGAGGATCGATGCTCGCCAACATTGAGCATCGATCAGCTCAGTGCAATGCTCTATTACGCACTATTCTCAAAACGGATCGGACCAGCTCACTTCTCCCACTCCCGTATGGTCTTCCCACCGATCACCAATTCCTCGATCACGCCCTTACCTTCCAGAATACGCACGGTCACGTATGCATCCATTTGTCGGCTTTCCGTATCCATGCTTTCGGTCATAAGCTGTTCGGTGCGGTGGCCGCGGCCTTCTTCCAAATAATACCGGTCAAAGGGCAGATCTATGCTGATCATGGTACTATCCTCGGTCATGTTCCATGCATTGATGTGGCAACGGATGTAGGATTTATCAGCACTAGGTTCTTCAGTTTCCACACGATCAATTGCTGCATATCCATCAACGGTCTTCAACACGACATAGGCACGTTGCTCCTGTTGCCAATTGGCTTCTGGTTCTGCGAAGAGCTGGTCGTCTTCCATATCGTAACGCAGTATCACATATTCGCCTCGGAACGGGTCGTGCGGGTCGATGGGTGCCGTCCTGAAGTTGAACGGAATGCCTTCACGTAAAATGCGTTCGTTCCTGTGGATGCTACTCCACGGCACGAACCATTGTGCTATGATCATGGCCGCAAAGAGGATCAGTGCGCTACGCATGGGTTGCCATTTTTCGTTGCTTGAGCAAACGCATGTTCATGAACAGGAAGCCAATACCTAAAGCGATGAACACGACTCCTTTCAATGCATCGTTGATGTCGAGATCGAAGAACCGCAAAGCGATCGTTACGCTGATGATCGCGAGGCCCAAGTTCATGCGCGGTAACGAATCCAAATGCAGGCCGGTGATCACGGTGTGCAGGCCGAGCGCTAACAACCACGCATTGATGATGACCGTCGCGACCGGGATGGATACGTAAGCAAGTCCGTAGGCAACGAGCACGATGACCAAGCTTTCCGGGAACCACGTGGCCTGCATAGGCTTGCGCCAACGTAGTGCAAGTACGTATGTTACAATACCAATGGCAAGCATGGTGATCAACGGCCAGATATCGGGACCTAGGTGATCACCGGGCTCGCGCTTGATCTCGGTCCAAATGTCATGGTAGCTCAGGAAGAACAGCACACCCAGAACGGCGATACCACCGAGAAAAGGCCACGCTCCGGTACGTACCGTTCTGCTGCGATAGGTTAATGGCACTAGGCAAAACGCAACCGCAAGGCCCATGATGCCAAGAGCTACCTCCAAATGACCATCGAACCAGAACAGCTGGCTACCGATCGCTATGGAAATGGCAGCGATCGCATTGAACCAAAAGAATCCTGTACTGCTGCCGTTCCTACGGAGCTCGCGCACGTATGCAGGAATTACCACAGCCAGCATCGGTAAGTAGAGCCAAGGATGTTGTACCGTGTGCCACGATCCTGTGCGGTAGACACCAGCGTACCACGTGATCATACCGATGTACAGCAAGCCGCTGACCAACGAGCCAGGCACATACAGTAACGCAACGGTGAGCAAGCTCCACACCAAGAGGAATTCATGAAGCTCACCCCCTGTGTGGTAGATCTGACTGATCAACGCGATACAAGCTCCAACAGCGAGCATCAAGAAGATCGCGGTGCCTTCTTTCCAACCTGCCACCGCGCGTTTCTTCAATAGGGTGAAGAGCACCAGCCCTTGACCGATGGCCATAGGCAAAAATGCAAATACAGTGCGCGTTGTCCGGCTGAGATCTTCCCAATTGTGCGCAACAACAAGTATCAGTCCAAGGCCAATGAGCAAACCACCGAGGATACTAAAGAGTAAAAGCATCCGGTTTCCGGACTGCTCCTGCGGAGCGGCATAGCGCATATGGATACGGTCAGCTTGATCAGCAGTGATCAAGCCTTCACGGACCAACTCCGGGAGTGCATCTAGAAGGCGGGGAACAGGCATTTGTGTGCAATGTAGTTTGCTTGATACTCAGTTGTTGCTTGGTCAAGACATGGCGCTCGTGTTCCATGTGCTCTGGAGCGTTGCTGGGAAACGAAAAAAGGGGATCCGAGGACCCCCTTTTTCTCAACAATTCAATTCTCTTTAAGCGATCTCAGGGCTTGGCCGAAGTTGTGGTCTTCGCCTTGGGAGCAGTGGCGTTACTCTTCACCTTTGACTCCTTGATCTCAATTCCCGATGTAGGTTCCGGAACCACTTCAGGTTTGCGTTCGACCAATGTCATTTCATTCACCAAGTGTCCAGCACCTGCGAATTTATCAATGGTCCACAGCACGTAGCGAATGTCCACACTAATAGTGCGCTGCAGTTCCGGTTCGAACGAAATATCACCGCTCATGGATTCCCAGTTACCGTCGAATGCGATACCGATCATTTCGCCATTGCCATTGATCACCACACTTCCACTGTTACCACCGGTGATGTCGTTGTTGCTGATGAAGCAGATCTTCAGATCTCCGTCTTTGTCCGCATAGCGACCAAAGTCCTTCTTCAGGTACAATTCCTTTTCACGCGCACTGATGCGGAATTCGTCGTTGGTAGGATCCTCTTTCTCCAGGATGCCTTTATATGTGGTCTCGTAAGCATAATGTGCGCCATCCTCAGGGTAATAGCTACCAACGGTGCCGTAGGTCAAGCGCATGGTGCTGTTCGCATTCGGATACCACATTTTATTCGGGTCCATTTCGCGCATGGCAGCAACCATCAAGCGATAGCCTTTGTCCAGATCGGCCTGGCCTGCATCCGCTGCAGGTCCCAATACGCCACGGTAATGACCCAGGCAACTCTCTGAAGCCTGGAATCCTGGATCCTTTTCCAATGCTTTCAATGTTGGTTTTGCCAAGAAGGCATCCAAACGTGCACGATCGGTCAACATGCTTTTCGCGAACACGGCCTTTGCCCAAGCATCGAAGTTGCTCTTGTATTTTTTCTCAACGGTGGACATGATGTCCGGCTGCAAGCCACGCTCCACATCATCATGGATCATGCGGAACATGGTGGCCGTTACTTTCTGATCGATCGAAGGGACATAATCCTTCCAGAATTCATCTGCTGCTGCTTGAGCACGGGCAACTCCCGCTGCGATCTTGGCGGCATCAGGCTCCTTTTCCGCTAAGGCCGCTTTCAATCCGAACAAGCGGAAACCGAGAATGATCATTTCGCTTCCGAATGCTCCTTCCTGCATGTAGACCAATGCTTTCTCAACCTCTGCACGCGCTGCGTACCCTTTATCCAACAAGTTCATGATGTCTCCATACTTCGCCTTGCGACCAGCGTCCGCATTCACCCAAGCCATCAGTTCCTCTTCTTGCTTTTTCTTCTTGTCATAAACGTGTAAACGCTTCAGACCACGTTGCTGCCCAATGAAATATTTCCAGTAGTTGCTCACTTGTGCATGCTTGCTGGCATACTTCAAACGCACGGCATTGTCCTGATCCATGAACTCGTCATAGACATCCAATTTCGCACGGCGCACTTTTACACGACTCGGCTGTTCCACGTCCAGTGCCAGTTGAACACCTTGGCTACTGAGGAAACGATCGGTAGATCCAGGATAGCCCATGACCATAGCGAAATCACCTTCCTTAACACCTTCCATGCTTATTGGGAAATGGAATTTCGGTACGTAAGGAATGTTCGCTTCGGAATAGTCTGCTGGCTCTCCATCAGCGCCCGTGTAAACGCGGAACATGCTGAAGTCACCCGTGTGGCGCGGCCACATCCAGTTGTCGGTATCACCGCCGAATTTCCCGATGGAGCTCGGTGGAGTTCCCACCAAACGAACATCCTGATAGGTCTTGTAGGTGAAGATGTAGAATTCATTGCCTTCGAACATTTGTTTGAAGTCAGCGCTCATGCCATTTTCCGAACCGATCTTGGCGGTAAGTGTCGCAGCGACCTCATCGATCGCCGCGGCACGCTCTTCTTCGGTCATACCCTCTTTCAGCGCTGCCAACACTTCAGCAGTAACGTCGTCTATCCGTTGCAGGAAGCTTACGGCGAAACCGGCAGGCTGCTCATCCTTTCGGGTCATCGCCCAGAAGCCATCCGTTAGGTAATCATGCTCTACAGTGCTCAAGCCTTGAACTGCATCGTAACCACAATGGTGGTTGGTGAGGAACAAGCCCTCGGCACTTACCATTTCGCCGCTACAGAAACCACCGCCCAAACGAATAACACCGTCCTTGATGCTGCTCTTATTGATGTTGTAAATGTCATCCGCAGTAAGCTTGAAGCCGAGCTTTTGCATGTCGGCTTCATTGATCTGCTTCAGTTTGTTCAATAGCCACATGCCCTCATCAGCGCGTGCAGCAAGTACCACTGTAAAGGCGACACAGAGGGTCAGAAAACGTTTCATCATGGTGTTCATTGGTTCAATGGCCGGTATTCAACACGTTGATTCGTGGAAAACGGGCTGCAAAGGTACAATTTTGTTGATGATCTCAGGTCCATGTTCCGGCCAAAGTGACCTATCAATGGATCCTCTAGTTTTTCGGAGCGACCGGCTTCCAGGGTATTGGGAACAACAATTCATCAGCCAGCTTCCCGAAGTTCTTCAACTTCGCAGGAGTCCCTACGCGGCCGGTTACTTTTTTGTCCTTGTCATTGGCGACTACCTGGATCGCCATGCTTGGCAGGTCCGTTACCGGCCCATCATACACGTCCTCCATTTCGAAGAAACCGATCCGGTACGCTTCGTTGATGAGCATTATGATGGTGTCCTGTCCTACCCATCCTTCATGCTGTCCGATCTTTTCCACATTGCTATTGCCGCTGAACGTGGCGTACCCGCTGCGGTAAACGTTGATCCAATAGGCTTTGCACGTACCGAAACACGGTGTGCGGCCAATGCTGAATACCAAGGAGTCCTCTTTTTCGCCTCCGCCCATCTTATGGGAGTCAGGGATAGGATGGTCCATATTGGATTCCATACCTTCCACCAATTCCTCGGCCACAGGTAAGACCGGCGTGGGATCAACTTTCGCAGTGTCCACCCCAACCGCAGTTTCGATCACTTTCTCTTTGTCCTTGCATGCTGTTGAAAAGGAGAGCAATGCAATGGCCGCGATATAGGTCAGCGTTTTCATGTTACGATCTCTTATGCACGTTGCGTGCCGAATTCAGATGAACCCGATCCAGGAGAGGGCGGCCGTAAAGAAGTTGGTTCGTCCTGTTCGCTACTTAACGTCGTTTAACGGCTTTTTGCTGCTTCTGAATATCCTCCAATCGCTGCTGCCACTTGCTTTTCTTTTTCGGGGTCTTCATATTCACTAACAACTGTTCGCGGATCTTGTCCTCGTCCACGAATAACTTTTTCAGCAAGGTCATTTGTAGAATGCTGATCATGTTGGCCAATAGGTAGTAATAACTCAATCCAGCGGGTAAGCTGTTCATGAAGAAAAGCATCATGAACGGGAAGATGTACATCATGGTCTTCATACCCGGCATACCCTGTTGCGTGGGCATGTTCTGGCTGTTGATCCACGTGTAGAAAATGGTACTCGCCGCCATGAGTATGGTGAACAGGCTTACATGATCACCATAACCTGGAATGGTGAAAGGTAGGCTCGCAACGGAGTCGTACGTGCTGAGGTCATCCGCCCATAAGAAGCCCTGTTGGCGCAATTCTATACTGCTGGGGAAGAACCGGAACATGGCGAACAATACCGGCATTTGCACAAGCATAGGTAAGCATCCGCTAGCTGGATTGACACCGGCTTTGCGGTACAGGTCCATGGAGGCTTGTTGCTTTTTCAACGCATCGCCATCCTTGAACTTCGCTGTGATGGCTTCCATCTCTGGCTTCAGAACACGCATTTTGGCACTGGATACGAAGTTCTTCCACGTAAGCGGCATCAGCATCAGTTTGATGACCACCGTCAATACGAGGATGATCACGCCGTAGCCCCAACCCCAACCTGATAGCCAGTTGAAGATCGGGATGACAAGCCATTTGTTCATCCAGCCGAATATGCCCCAACCCAGGTCGATGATGCGATCGAATTGTGGTACTTCGGTACGGCGCAACGTGCCATAATGGTTCGGGCCGAGGTAGAAGCGCATCGGAAAACTGACCGCCGCTCCACGTTCCTTTTCGAAGAAAAGTTCGGCTTCGTAATGTTTGGTGTGTAGCGTGTCCTCCAGCGGGGTTATGGCGATCTTCGATCCGTTGGCAAATCCCTCTTCGCTTACCATGGCAACCGTGAAGAAGTCCTGCTTGAAGGCGACCCAATTGGTCTTGCCCTCCAGCTTCTTTTCATCTTCCGATGATTCACTCAGGAGATCCCTGTTCTCGCTGAAGTATTTATAGTAAACGCTTGATTTCTGGAGTTCTCCGTCTCGGTATTTCTCGTTGCTTAGTCCAGCCAAGCTCCAGCGGAATGCTACGTTCTTGGGGTCCACTTCATTCTGCATGCCTACCAGTTCCATTGTGGTATTCAGAAAGAAGCCTCCTGTGTCCAATTGGTAGGTGATACGCACGAATTTGCCCGGATCCGTTGTTGGTGCTGTGAGCTTAACTCCGGTCTTGCCGGATCGTTCCGCAGTGAAATAGAGATCCCGTGTACTAAGCTTCAGGTTACCAATGAAGAAGTCGTACTCGTAGTTGCCGCTATCCGGATCGGCCAATATCACCGGGGTCTTTTCGAAGGTCTTGTGGTTCTTCAACAGGATCAATGCCGGACGAGCGCCATGCGTATTGATACTCACCTTCAGTTTTGGATTCTCCAGCTCGATCACTTTGCCTTCACCGAGTGCCGCAGCACTGAATATTCCATAGCGCTGGTCCAATGCCACCGTGCGCAAGCTGTCCTTGTTCAAGGTATCCCCACCAGCAACCAACGCTACGGTGCTGTCGATGGCTTGTTCCGTCTCGGCCTGTTTCACACGCTCCTTGGTGGTCGTTTCCTGTTCCACTTTGATCGCAGCCAGACTGTCCTGCATGCGCTGCTCTTTCACGATCTGCGCACGTTGTTCGGCATTGGGCATCGTGTACCAAGTGTACAGACCCAAAATGGATGCGATGAGAATAAAGCCGACTATCGAATTACGGTCCATGCAATGCTCCGCTGATCAGTGAGGGTTGGGCGGAAAGGCGGCAAAGATAGCCGGATGGAAGGAAGGTTGATCGGGAAAGGTGACAGATGAGGGAAGCGATCGGAAAAGTCTTATCGGCCGTGTCTTTTATGATACACGTATCAGTGTATGGAACTAACTGGTCGCCTCGTTCACTTCCTCTGTTTCGATCGGCGTGGATCCTTGGTCCATGGCGGCCTTTACGAAATGGATGAAAATCGGATGCGGCTTGGCAACAGTGCTGCGGTATTCCGGGTGGAACTGCACACCTACGAACCAGGGATGATCCTTGATCTCCACGATCTCGACCAGTTTCCCTTGCGGATTGATACCGGTGGCTTCCATACCCGCTTTCTTGTAGGCACTCAGGTAGGTGTTGTTGAACTCGTAGCGATGGCGATGACGTTCGGTGATGTCCTTCTTTTTATAGATGGTCCGTGCTAAACTACCTTCGGTGATCTTGCACGGATACGCACCCAATCGCATGGTACCACCCTTATCCTCCACACCCTTTTGATCCTCCATCATGGCGATGACCGGTTGCTTGGTGTCGCCATCCATCTCCGTGCTGTTCGCTTCCGAAAGGCCCATGACGTTGCGACCGAATTCGATCACGGCACATTGCATCCCTAAGCAAATGCCCAAGAACGGGATCTTGTTCTCCCGCGCGAATCTGATGGCCTCGATCTTGCCTTCTATTCCGCGATGACCAAAACCCGGTGCAACCAGGATCCCGCTCAGATCACCTAAACGCTTGTTAACGTTCTTGGCGGTAAGCTTATCGCTGTGGATCCATTTGATGTTGACTTTGGCGTTATTTGCTGCGCCCGCGTGGTCCAACGCTTCCTTGATGCTTTTGTAGGCATCACGCAGTTCAACGTATTTGCCCACCAGGCCGATCTTTACTTCGGCGGTCGGGTTCTTGAACCGGCGTAGAAAATCATTCCAATTGGTAAGGTCCGCTTCCGGGTAGGCGTCTATTCCCAACTTGCTCAGTACCACTTGATCCAATCCTTCTTGTTGCATCATCAACGGAACGTCGTAGATGGTATCCGCATCCCGACTTTCAATGACAGCGGTCGGGTCCACGTTGCAGAACAACGCGATCTTTTCCTTCATCCCTTTGATCATCGGGTGTTCCGTTCGACAGACCAGAATGTCAGGTTGCACGCCTAGGCTTAAGAGCTCCTTTACACTGTGTTGAGTGGGCTTGGTCTTTAGTTCGCCTGTTGTGCCCAAGTAGGGGAGCAGCGTCAAATGGATGGTTAAACAATCCTTGCCTTTCTGCCATTTCAGTTGGCGGATGGCTTCCACGTAGGGTAGGCTTTCAATATCCCCTACAGTACCACCGACCTCGGTTATTACAAAATCATAGATCCCTCTGCGACCAAGGACCTGGATATGGGATTTGATCTCGTCCGTAATGTGTGGGATCACCTGCACGGTCTTGCCTAAGTATTCTCCGCGGCGTTCCTTACTGATCACGTTCTGGTAGATCCGACCGGTCGTTACGTTGTTGGCCTTACTGGTGTGCACATCCAGAAAACGTTCGTAGTGGCCTAGATCAAGATCCGTCTCGGCACCATCCTCGGTTACAAAGCACTCCCCGTGTTCGTAAGGATTCAACGTTCCAGGGTCCACATTGATGTAGGGGTCCAATTTCTGAATGGTCACGGTGAAGCCACGTGCCTGTAACAGCTTGGCCAAGCTGGCACTGATTATGCCTTTGCCCAATGAGGAGGTGACGCCTCCGGTAACGAAAATATACTTGGTGGATCCCGTCATCACATAGCGATCGATCCACCGAACGGTAGAGAAGTGATCACGGGGTGTAAAGGTAAAGAAAGGTGACGAACCAGCCCGGGAATTATCTAGGACTACAGTTCAATTTCTTTCATATTCCACATTCAGCAGGTGGAATGTGAGATCAATGGAACAGTGTATCAGAACTTGAAGCTGATTCCGGCACTAGGCAGGAATGGCAACTGGTTCACACGCTCATACCGTACGCGATCGAAGTAGAAGATGTTCTCGCGATCGTAAGTGTTGGTCAAGCTCAGGTCCAATTGAAGTGTCTTGTTCTCGTCGAACCGCCAGTCCTTTGTGATGCCGATGTCCAAGCGATGGTAATCCGGTAAACGACCGTTGTTTATCGGGCCAAAAATGGTCTGAAGGCTTGCATTGGATGTTGTTACGTTCGTGTTGATATCGCCATCGAAAGGTACACCGCCATAAAACCCTTGTGTTTGTGTATAGGGGAACCCGGATCCGTAGTTCCAGCGAATATTCACTTTCCAGGAATCGAATTTGCCGAAGCTCTGGCTTATAACAGCATTGAGGTTATGCCGCCGGTCCCATACCGGATTGTAGGTCTGGATGCCATCGAAACGATCAACATAGGTGTAGCTATATACGAACCAGACGAAGGTCTGCCCTTTCTCATACTTCATCTGTAGGTCAGCTCCATAGGCCTTGCCAGTTTCCACGATGTAGTCGTTCTTCAATTCATCAGGTTCATCCGCGAATTCTGGCGTGTCGTTGAATAGTTTATTCCGGTTCAGGTTGGTCACTTGGCGGAAGTCCTTCAAATAGACCTCAAAATTGGCTGTGAGCTCATTGGTAAGGTCATACTCGAAACCTGCTACATAATGGTTGGCACGCTGCAGCGGATCCTTGATCTTTCGGACCGTGCCATCCTCTGTGGTCAAGGTTTCGGGGAGGTCATCCGGAGATGATAGGAAGCCATAGAACAGGTTTACGACGTCGCGATCGCTGTTCGCGGCAACAAGGTTCTGGCTATAACGACCGGCCGCTGCCTTGAAACGCAGATCATCCGTAATGTTCCACTTAAGACCCATGCGCGGCTCGATATTGGCCACGGATAGCGATGCATAATAATGCAATCGAAGTCCGGGATCCAGAATGAGCTTATTGAAGTTCTTGCGGTAGTTGAAATATCCTGCGATCTCAGACGTATTCTGTTCCTGTACGAATTTGCGGCCCACGCTGTTGAAGAACTGGAAATTGGTACGGAAGCCGAGTACTTCAATGCCGTATCTCGCTTCGTCCTCACCATTGAACAGTTTGAAATTCAATCCACCGTTGAAGCTGGCGATCTCACTCGTACGCGGATCAAGTGCGCCTTCAACCATTTTGATCTTGTAGTTGCTTACGCTGAATACACCATCGATCAAAACGGCTGATCCGGAAGGTATGAGCACGAAGTTGGTGCCGGCACCCCAGTTATTCCAGTTCAGGTCGCTAACGTTCTTGTATTTCACGCCATCGGTGAAATTGAAACCGAACAGATTGAACTTGCTTCCTGTGGAACCATTGAATGAGACCTTTCCATAAATGTCCGTGAACTTGAAGGGAAGACCAGCTGTATCCACGAATGAATACAATTCCTTGCTCGTTCGATCCAAATAGCTGTGTCGGAAATTGAGCAAATAACTGCTTGATCCCTCGCTGGTGGATGTTTGTTTCTTCAATGGTCCTTCCAATAATGCCTTTGCTGCAAATGTGCTTGCGGAGACCTTACCACTCATGCGGGTCTTGTTCCCATCACGTGTGGTGATGTCCATGATGGAACTGATGCGACCACCATGTTCTGCATTGAATCCTGCGGTGTATATATCCGCATTCCGGATGATATCGTTGTCGAATACACTGAACAGACCAATGCTATGGAACGGATTGTACAGGACCATTCCATCCAGCATCATCTTGTTCATGATCGGTGATCCACCACGGACATAGAGCTGGCCTCCTTGGTCTCCGGTAAATATGACCCCGGGCACAACTTGTAGGTATTGAGCAAGGTCCGCATCACCACCAACAGCAGGTAACAACGTGATCTGTTTGGGTGTGAGCTTGGTAATGCCCATGCGGACCGTGTTCTGCGCCTCTTGTTTATCGGCGCTTACTTCGAACTCACGGATCAAGGTGGATCCTTTTCTCACGAATAACTTCTCGTTGATGATCTTGTCCGCAACAACTTCAATTTTCTTGCGCAACGTATCATAACCCAAATATGCCACCATCAACGTGTAGTTGCCTGCGGGGATCTTGTTGATCGAATAGTAGCCGTTCACATCCGTTTGACCTCCCATTTGTGCGCCTTCCAGGAAGATCGGCGTAAAGATCATAGGCTCGCCGGTTCCTTCTTCGTAGATGAATCCACGTACCGTGCCGTTCTGGGCTGCTACGCTGGAACCAATGAGAATGAGCAAGAATGAGAATACGTAGTTGAGTGTGCGTGTTGTCATACGATACTTGTTTTCCGAAACAGGGGCGGCTAAGGTAGATGAACATACCGCATTGGATCGTTACCGTTCATCAGTTCATAGCTACCTTCCATGGATCATACATGGGCATTGCCGGATCATTTGGACTAAGCCATCACCTTGGCGATCAACTCTCTAAGTAGCTCGCCCGGGTCACCGCCGTCGCCACCAACTCCCTTACTACGCAGGTCACAATCACGGAGGTCGCGTTGAATGCTCACCAACTTGCCCTGCGAATAATTCCGAGCGTGGGCGATGTAATCGTTAACAAAGAACGGCGGGACTTTCATCGCTGATGCCATTTCCTGCGGGCTTTTTCCGCGTAAGCCATGTACCGCCATTACTTTGGCAAAGTAGCCGTTGAGAATAGCAATGGTAACGGGTAACGGATTGTTCTTTTGATCGGTCGCAAAAAAATGGGCGATCTTCATCGCCTTCATAGTATTCCGCGAACCAATGGCGTTCTGAAGCTCGAAAACGTTGTAGTCCTTGTTTATTCCAACGAACCTGTGAATGAGGTCGCTGGTGATCGTGTTATCATCGCCCGTGACCAAACATAATTTTTCTACCTCTTTTACTGCTTTGGAAAGGTCCGTGCCCAAATGGGTGGCAAGCAGTTGCGCCTCCATTGGCCCCAGTTTCCGGTTTTGGTTTTTCGCAAACTTGATCAACACGTCCGGTACATTCTCGTCTTTGACCTTATCACTCAAAAATACAAGTCCACCTCCTTTTTGAATGGTCTTTAAAATGCTCTTACGACCATCTATTTTTTTATGCTTGTAACAAAGTACAAGCACGGTGGATATGGTAGGTTTTGCTAGATAGGTTTCAAGCTTCTCGAGTTCCGTGATTCGCCATGTTTGTAGCTCCCGAACAATAACTAATTGGCGCTCGGCCATCATCGGAAAACGCAGGCACGTGTCCTTGATCAGATCTGCATCCGCATCTATAGCGTAGACTATTGTTTGGTTGAAATCACGCTCATGTTCTTCTAAACACGTGCGTTCAATTTCTTCTGAAATACGGTCGATGAAGAACCCTTCTTCACCGTGCAACATATAGACCGGTCGGAATTTGCCGGACCGGATCTCCAGTATTAATTTCCTATACTCCTGTGTTACGCTTGCGGCCATCCGTTGTCCTACTCGAATCGCAGATGTTTCACGGATCGCCCTTCGTTAATGATCTCCCGCAACGATTCGATGCCAACGCGAATATGCGTTTCCACGAACGTGTTCGTCACCTTGGCATCACTGGCGCTGGTCTTTATACCCTCCTGAACCATGGGTTGATCACTTACTAAAAGCAATGCCCCGGTCGGGATCTCATTGGCGAACCCTGTGGTAAAGAGGGTTGCCGTCTCCATATCGATCGCCATGCACCGCAAGGAGCGCAAATGTTCCTTGAAGGCATCATCATGTTCCCAAACGCGACGGTTCGTGGTGTACACGGTCCCGCTCCAATAGTCGAGTTCCATATCACGGATCACGCCACTCACTGCACGGTGGATCATAAAGCTCGGAAGCGCTGGCACTTCAGGTGGTAAGTAGTCGTTACTGGTTCCTTCGCCACGTATCGCCGCGATCGGAAGGATCAGGTCACCGAGTGCATTCTTTTTTTTCAGGCCACCGCATTTACCCAGGAACAATGCGGCCTTCGGTTCGACCGCGCTCAATAGGTCCATAAGCGTTGCAGCGTTCGGACTGCCCATCCCGAAGTTGATCATGACCATGTCCTCCGCAACGGCAACTTTCATTGCTTTGTTCTCGACAGGGATGGTTGCGCCTGTTAATTTGCAGAACGTATCCAAGTAACCATCGAAGTTGGTCAATAGAATGTGTGGCTTGAAGTCCTCTAGGGCCAATCCCGTGTACCGGGGAAGCCAGTTCTTAACGATATCTTCTTTGGTTCGCACTTTTGTAGAATTATGAAGTCCAATGAACTCTCGCTCGGTCTACCGGACCATGGCGTCAAAACTAAGCAAGGGAAAGCAGGTCCAATGGTCTTCGATCCATTTCGTCGTAAATGGTTGGCACTGACTCCGGAGGAATGGGTGCGCCAGCACTTTCTGAATCACCTTGTTAAGGACCTGGGTTGCCCAGCTTCGTTGATCTCCGTGGAACATTCACTTGTGCTGAATTCAATGGCCAAACGTGCGGATATCGTGATACATGGCGATTATGGGATCCCAATAGCAGTGGTAGAGTGCAAGGCACCTACCGTTGCGATCTCTCAAGCCACATTTGAACAGGCAGCACGTTACAATCTGGTTTTCAAGGTCCGCTATTTGTTCATTACGAACGGCCTTAAGAGCTACTGTTGTGTTGTGGACCACGAACAAGGGAAAGTTCGTTTTTTGGATCATTTGCCGAATTTCCGGACACTGAACGATAAATGACCATCGTACATTTGTGCGATGCTCTTAAGACATACACTATTCGCTTTTCTAGCGTGCACCATTGCATACTCTGCTACCGCACAGCAAAAAACCAAGATCGACTTCCAGTTGGATGCGTTCCTGAGTTTGTCTCACAGCGTTGACGAACAAGTTGATCTATACATACATGGAGATGTGGCAGGTATTTGTGATGCTGTTAAGGCCATAGGTGGAACTATAAAAATGGCCCGGCCGTCCCTGGTCTCTGCGCGCGTTCCGGTTCAATCTGTTCGCGAGCTGGCCTTGAGCAATGCGATCAAGCGGTTTGAATTCTCTATGGAACCCGGTCGCGTTCTTAATGATAGTATGCGTGTAAAGAACCACATCAATGAGGTCCAAATGGGTCTGGATCCACTGGTGCAGGGATATAACGGAGAGAATATCATCATTGGCATCATCGACTCAGGTATGGACTACCGTCATCCGGATTTTCAGGATGCGGATGGCAATACCCGCGTTCTGCACTACTGGGATCAAACCCTGGCCGTCGCATCCAATACGCCGCAACCTTACAACTATGGCCAGGAATGGAATAGTGCAGAGATCGATGCAGGGTCCATGATAGCTATCGATCAACCATGGGCGAATGGTCACGGTTCCACTGTTACAGGCACAGCTGCAGGTAATGGATTGGCAAATGGAATGAATAAAGGAATTGCGCCACTTGCGGATATTATCGTTGTTTCTGCTGATTTCACTGGGAACTTCAGAAGTCATGTGGCAGATGGGGTGAAGTATATTTTTGACCTTGCCGGATCGTTGGGTCGTCCTGCGGTAGTGAATGCCAGTCTGGGTTCCTACATGGGTTCTCATGACGGAAAAGATGCTTCAGCTCTTTTCATTGATGATCTGCTCAATGCGCAAGGAGGAAGAGTAATGGTTTGCGCTGCCGGTAATAGTGGAGAGATAGCGGCATATCATATGGAACATGTTGTAACAGCCGATACAAGCTTTACTTGGTTCAAGTCGAATCAAGGTGTGGTTGCGTTTGAAGTATGGGCAGATGCATCGGATCTAACGAATGTGAATTATGCCATTGGAGCGGACCGGGTTACGCCGACGTTTGGTTTTCGAGGTAGAACACCATTTCATAGTGTTGCCGATAATCTCGGTACCGTTACTACGGATACCCTTTGGGGCGCCTCCGGTAATAGGCTCGGGGTCCTGGATATGCTGGTGAACCAACGCGGTGATCAATACCAGCTCCAAGTGCAGATGAACGTGGATTCCGTACAACTCAATTACAGGTTCATCACCACCGGGTCCGGAAAATTCGACGTCTGGAGCAGTTCACAATTCGGGTATAGTAATATGATCTCGGTCATTCCCACCGTTGCACAATATCCACCAATAGCGAATTATGTTTTGCCTGACCAGAATAAGCACATCGTGGATTCATGGGCGTGCTCGGATAACGTGCTTACCGTTGCGAATTATTACAACGAGGTGTCTTACATCGATTATAATGGAGCAGTGGCTACGGTACCAGGCACTGAAGGCGCAATTTCCACGAATAGCAGCAAGGGGCCGACAAGAGATGATCGCGTAAAACCCGATGTGGCGGCAACCGGGGATATCACCATGAGTGCAGGACCGTTGGATGGATTGGCTGCGTTGATCGCCTCACAACCCTATAAGGTAGCCCCTGGTGGTATGCACTTCCGGAATGGTGGAACATCCATGGCTTCTCCTGTTGTTACCGGTGCGGCGGCTTTGTACCTTCAGAAATGTCCAACAGCAACCCATGTTGAAGTCGCCCAGGCCATTCGGAACAATACACGTGTAGATGCTTTCGTTGGAACAGCTCCGAACAATTCATGGGGATACGGGAAACTTGATGCCTTTGCGGCTTTGGTCAATCATGTGGATCTGATCGCCCCAACGGAGTTCTGTGATGGCGCGACCGTAGAAGTGGAGGTTCCTGGGGATTTTGATACCTACGCATGGAATAATGGTGGATCTGGAGATCCATTGCTATATGGTGGCGCAGGACCGTTATTCGTTGAGCTGATCAGTCCGTCCGGGTGTACCGCGGATAGCGATACGCTCACTTTCACTCTCCTTCCGGCTCCGGACGAGCCTACAATTACACAGAACGGTGCGTCCTTGACCAGTTCTGTTGGGCCGAGCTATCAATGGTATTTGAATGGTGTGCCGATCCAAGGTGCCACGGACCAGACCTATGATGTAACGGAGAATGGTGACTATAGGGTTAAGGTCACCGCTGCGAATGGCTGTTCGAATGTGAGTTCACCGGTCTATGTTAATTGGACCAGTGTGGTGGAACATAACGCTGGTGATATGAATGTATGGCCTTCGCCGGTATTGGATGTGCTCTATGTGCGGGTCGATGATAAACATTCAGGTCCCATCGCGATATCGATCATTGACGCGCAGGGTAAGATCGTTCATGAACAAAGTATCAGTTCTGGTCCGAACGTAGCCATTGCGGTTGCGGAATTGGCAGGTGGTACTTACTCGGTGAACGTTCTACAGGGTGATCAACGATGGTCGCACAGGTTCGTGAAACATCCGTGATCAGGTCGTATTGAACCATGAAATTCGCTCCCTTTGTTTTAAGCGGTGGGGGAGTGCGAGGTGCTGCACATGCAGGTGTGCTGAATGCATTACAAGAGCGTGGTATCAAACCGGAAGCGATCTCAGCAACTAGTGCCGGAGCGATAGTCGGTGCGATGATCGCGGATGGATATGCGCCCGATGAACTCATACCCTTATTGCGCGACGAGTTGCGTAGAACAAGCTTGCTGCGTATTCCGAAAGCAGGATCCACGCGTTTAGAAGCGTTCCTGAGAAAACACCTGAAGGCAAAGAATATCGAGGATCTCGGGATCCCACTATTCATTACGGTAACGGATCTTGAACGCGGCGGTCAGGTTATTCTGGACAAAGGTCCTCTGGTAACTGCATTGATGGCCTCAAGCGCGATCCCTGTGGTCTTTCCTCCCGTAAAAGTGAACGGTTCGTTCTGCGTGGACGGTGGCCTCAGCAATAACCTGCCCGTAGAGCCATTTGCTGAAAGAAAGAATGATGTCATCGCTGTATATGTGAATCCACTCCCTCCGTTCGATCCGCTTAAACGAGGAACATTGAGTACCATGGACCGTGTATGGAATATTAACTTTCGGGAAATGGTGATACGGTCCGCCCAGGGTTGTGGGCTATTGATCGAACCTCCTGGCCTGATCGCTTATGGTATGTTCGATCTTCGAAAGTTGCGAGCTGTCGAAAAGATCGGTTACGAATACGCAAAGCACTTGGATCTACCGAGATCATGGATCTTGTGATCAATACCATTTCCAGGTATGTGCCGTTGACAGCGAGTGACAGGAAGATGATCCTGCCATTTTGGAAAGACCATGCATTTGCCAAGAATGACGTGATCTCCAAGCCCGGTTCAGTGGAACAGCGGTTCTACATCGTTCGGTCAGGTGTGCAAAAGATCTTTTTCGAGCATGATCTGAATGACCATATCCTGGGGTTTTCCTACGATGGTTCCTGGTGTGGCGATTATACATCGTTCGTTACACAGAAGCCTGGTAGCTTGTCTGTACTAGCACTCTCCAACAGCGTTCTCTGTGGCATTGATCACAAGGATCTCATGTACTTGTTCGAGGAACTTCCGATCATGGAACGCTGGGGTAGATTGATCTTGGAGGAATTGCTCGTAGGGCGCGCTCAACGCGAGATCGAGATCTTGTCCCTGAGCGCTGAGGATCGTTTCCGGAAAGTGATGGATCGTAGTGCGCATTTATTGCAGCTGGTATCGCAAAAGGATATTGCTTCCTACCTCGGCATGACACCGGAAACGTTCAGTAGGATACGTGCGAAGGTGCAGTAGCGTTTCTTGATCTGGATCAAGTGTATGAGCGGCTCACTGCCAATAGATTTGTCAGCGATATGAAAGCACTACCAACGAATGATATGATCCGTGAACTTCAAGTAGCGTTGAGGTCACAATTGTGCAAGCTCGATGAACTCGAGAAGTTACCACCGGGCCTATTGCGACGAAAGCCAAATTCCAATGGCTGGAGCGTACTGGAAACAGTGGACCACATGTGTTTGAGCAGCGGGTTCTATTTGCAAGGCCTGAAAAAGATCTACGACAAGGATGTTCGTTCCGTTAAGCACTCCGATCAGGTTTTACCGGGCAGACTTGGGTCTTTCTTCACTGAGGGAATGAAGCCGAAAAAGGACGGAACCATCAATTGGAAAATGAAGACCATGGCGCGCTTTCAGCCCGAACAAAGTGTCTCAACGACCGAAGCTTTACTCGAATTCAGGACCTTGCTGGTTTCATTTGATCGCCTGATCACACTTGCAGAACAACACGGCATGGAGGGCGAAAAAGTTGTGAGCACGCTTGGTCCCTTGGTGAAGTTCAGGATCGTTGATGCATTCCGGTTTCCGATAGCTCACCAAGCCAGGCATTTCTTGCAGATCGACCGCACGTTGGGTATAGTGATGCGCTCGAATTAATTCATCAATTCACCGTTGACGTAGGTTGCTTTCACTTTTGTTTTGCGCGCACCTTCCTCGTTCGTATTCAACAGGTCGCGGTCAAGTACGATGAAGTCCGCGAATTTGCCGGTTTCCAGGCTGCCTAATTCATTTTCAGAGAACGTTGCGATCGCATTCCACAAGGTCATGCCCAACAACGCATCCGTGGCTGATAGCGCATTCTTGGGCTGGTAGCCTCCTTCCGGTTCGCCAGCCTTGTTCGTTCGAAGAACTGCAGCGCGGAACGTCTCCAAAGGATCGATCCCCTCAACCGGGAAATCCGTACCCAAGGCCAGTATGCCGAGCGTTCTGCGTAAGCCTTCGTAAGCGTAAGCGTTTGCGATGCGGTCAGGGCCGAGCCGTTTCTCAGCCCAAGGGCCATCGCTAATGGCATGGGTAGGTTGAACACTCGGAATTATACTGAACGTCTCGAATTTCAGACGATCCTCGGGAGACACCACTTGCGCATGTTCAATGCGCCATCGAAGATCATTCTGGCCTCCGAGCACTTCGCTATACACATCAAGCAATAATGCATTGGCCGAGTCACCGATACAATGCGTGTTCATTTGGTAACCGTATTTCAAACACCACCGTGCGATCTCCTGGAAATGTTCACGTGTCGCTAATTGCAGCCCATGACTTTCCGGCTGATCCGAATAAGGTTTCTTCAACAATGCACCACGTGATCCAAGTGCACCGTCCGCGTAAACTTTTACGCTGCGAACGATCAGCCGATCTTCTTTGATGGGGCCGCTTTTCTCAAAATGGGCCAGGTTCTCAGGTGCATCCGCGATCATGCCATATATGCGCATTTTCAGCGCACCTTCTTTTTGCATTGTGCGGATCAATTCGATCGTACCTACGTCCAATCCAGCATCACAGACCATGGTAAGCCCCACAGCGAAACAATCTTTTTGCGCATCGAGCAGAGCCGTACGCTTCGTGGTCTCATCAGCTTCATCGAATATCTTTTGGAACACGCTGACGGCATTATCTAACAACACGCCTGTTGGTTTGCCATTCCGTTTCAACATCAGTCCACCTTCGATCGACGTGTTCGGGTCCATATTCACCCGATCCATAGCGATCTGGTTCACAACCGCCGCATGTCCATCTATGCGCTGCAACAATACTGGTCGATCACCGAAGAGTTCATTCAGCTTTCCATTGTCCGGATACTCATTGACGGCCCAATCGTTCTGATCCCATCCACGGCCAATGATCCATGCGTTCTCTGGATGCGCTTTCGCGAATGCTACTGTACGCTCCAATACTTCTTCCCAGCTTTTCGTGCCATGCAGATCTATCTTTTGTTTGTTGAGTCCATAACCGAAGAAGTGACAATGCCCATCAATGAATCCGGGATAGATCGCTTGTCTTGCGGCATCCACTACATTAGTTGCTGCATAACGGTTCATGATCTGGCGCTCAGGTCCGAGTTCCACGATCCGCCCATCCCGAATGGCCATTGCCTGATAAATGGTGTTGTTGCCATCCATGGAATGGATCACCGCGTTATGGACCACCAGATCCGCATCCTGTGAATGATAACAGCTCGTGAACAGCAGTGCCGAACCAATTAGAATTGTTGTTCTCATGCGCTTATGAATAGTTTCGTTCCAGGCCAACGTTGATAGAGTTTTTCGGTGTCCAGGATCAATAGTCCTGCGATCAATAGGAACGGCAACAATGGTGTGCGGTAACGTACCAAGGCACCCATTACCGGGGTGGTCCAACCGATGATCAATGCTAGAAGGATCACGTAGAGCATCAAAGACAGAAGCAAGCCCTTCGGAACAGCGATCTCCTTCGACCGATAGATCAAACACATTCCTATGAACGCGAGCACAAAAAGATTCTCAGCGATCGAGATCAAACCCAACGCATTCAATGGGGAATGGATCAAAGGGCCAAAAAAAGTAATGTAAAGCGCATAGGGTGCGAGCGAGATGAACGACCATAGATCAGGTTCCAGCAACGGTGGCATTACGAAACTTCCGGAGCCGACCTCATTGACCAGACCAATGAAATCGTGTTGTTTGCGCACGATGGTCTCCAAAATGTCGAAACCTGGAATGACATAAGGCGTAATCAATGCCAGAACTGCACAAGCACCGTAGATGACCAATGCCTTCAACCATATCGAAGGAGAAGGCATTCGATATGCCCAAGCGAATAGGACCAATGCTGGTAAAAGGCTCAAAAGCACATAGAACTTCAAGAAGAACAAAAGCATACCGGTGCCGATCAGTGTAAATAGCCCCAGTGCATTGACCTTACCCTGGATCCAGTTCATCATGACATGGAAAAAAGATCCAAGCCCAAAGAATAAAAGACTTTCCTTGATCACGCCGCTTCCCCATAGGAGTACCGATGGTAGTAGGAACACCACGATCATCAACGCGCGTTCCTTACCAGCAAGAAAACCAACGAATGCTCTGTAGATACCGACCATGCCTGTCAACGATACGAATGCGGCAAAGACCGTGTGAACATGGAACTCCCCGAAACTGAACAAGCGGATCAGTGCGTTGAACCGGATCAGCGTGTGCGAGTCGTTGTAGAGGTAACCTTCGAACTTCCGGTACCAGTTGTTCATGACGGAATAGTACTTATCACTGAACCATTGGCTGTCATTGCCGATACCGATCAGCATCTTGAAATAATCCATGGGGTGCTCGCTCAAAGCACCGAACATGATGGCGCTATCATCGAAATACTTGAATACATCCGCATTCGAACGGTCCGGATAAACCCACGTGTAAATGGCCCATAATGCCGTGCCGGCCAACACCTTGAGCAAGAAGATCAGACTCAGCCAACGAAATGATAAGCCCGGTACGTCTGAATAGAATCGTACCCGTCGCATCAGCAACAGGAACAACATGGTATATCCAATGGCTAGAATTATTCCGGACATCGCGGCGCAAGGTAGACGTACGGATCGCGAAAAAGTTGGCTCAGTTCTTCATCGTACTTATCGGTTCGATCCTGCCTCCTACCTTTGTCGCACACAACATGCCAACGGTAAAGACAAACCCGGATATCGCGCCAGCAGGCGTGGATACCGCAAAGAAATTGGGCCTGTTGCCCGAAGAGTTCGAGAAGATCAAGAAGATCATGGGGCGAGCCCCGAACTTCACGGAGCTGAGCATATACAGCGCCATGTGGAGTGAGCATTGCTCGTATAAGAACTCGATCAAATTGCTGAAAACATTGCCACGGACAGGCCCGAAATTACTTGCCGAGGCAGGTGAAGAGAACGCAGGTCTGGTTGATATCGGAGACGGTTGGGCATGTGCGTTCAAGATCGAAAGTCACAACCATCCAAGTGCGATCGAACCCTACCAAGGTGCAGCAACGGGTGTCGGTGGGATCAACCGCGACATTTTTACAATGGGTGCCCGTCCTATCGCACAACTAAATTCATTGCGTTTCGGTGATATTACGCAAGAGGCGAGCAGCCGTTGGCATTTGCGAGGAGTGGTAAAAGGGATCGGTGATTACGGAAATGCGTTCGGCGTACCAGTGGTTGGTGGAGAGGTCTATTTCGACCCATGCTATACTACGAACCCGCTTGTGAATGCGATGAGCGTGGGCATCGTGAGAACCGATAAAGTGATCAGTGCGACCAGCCATGGTGTTGGGAATCCAGTGTATATCGTTGGCAGCGCAACAGGAAAGGATGGTATTCATGGAGCTTCCTTCGCGAGCAAGGACATGACGGAGACCAGTATGGACGATCTGCCTGCGGTGCAGGTCGGAGATCCGTTCATGGAGAAGTTGCTCTTGGAAGCATCACTTGAACTTGCGGATACCGATGCCATCATTGGTATGCAGGATATGGGTGCCGCCGGTATTACGTGCAGCACAAGTGAAATGAGCGCTAAAGGTGGATGTGGAATGGAGATCCATCTGGAGCGCGTACCAACGCGTCAAATGGATATGCGCTCATGGGAGATCCTGCTCAGTGAAAGCCAGGAGCGTATGCTGGTCGTTGTGAAGAAAGGGCGAGAGAAGGACGTGCAGGACATCTTCGATAAGTGGGACCTGAATTGCGTGGAGATCGGTAAAGTGACCAAAGGCCCGGAGATTAAATTCTTGATGAAGGGTGTATTGGTTGCCGAGGTGAATGCGGATAGCCTTGTGCTTGGAGGTGGTGCTCCGGTCTATGACCGGGAAACCAAAGAACCGGCCTACATCAAAAAGAACAAGGCCTTCAAGATCGCGGATATTCCTGAGCCGGATGATCTCAAAGCTATTGGGTTGGATCTTTTATCAAGTACCAATATCGCTAGCAAACGGTGGATCACAAGGCAATACGATTCTATGGTGCGCACGAATAACATGAACACCAATGCTCCCAGTGATGCGGCGTTGGTGTTGGTGAAGGAAACCGGAAAAGCGTTGGCCATGACGGTGGATTGTAATGGTCGGTACGTTCAAGCTGATCCATATACAGGAGCCATGATCGCGGTCAGTGAGGCGGCACGAAATATCGCTTGCACAGGTGGCGAACCATGTGGCGTTACCAATTGCTTGAATTTCGGTAATCCATATGACCCAGAAGTGTACTGGCAATTCTCCGAAGTGATCCGTGGAATGGGAGACGCTTGCCGTGCCTATGCAACACCGGTCACGGGTGGTAACGTCAGCTTTTATAATCACACGGTTACGGACAAGAAGAACATTCCCGTATTCCCGACACCTACCATTGGAATGGTAGGTATAGTTGCGGATATAGGGAAACGTATGACCATGGATTTCAAAACGAAGGGTGACTTGATCTTTATCCTCGGAAGGACCGTTGATGATATCTCCTCTAGCGAGTACCTGGTTCGTCATCACAAGGTCCAGAACTCACCTGCACCGTATTTCAACTTGGAAGAAGAAAGTCGTTTGCATACCATGTTGTTGATGCTGATACGCAAAGGATTTATCAATGCAGCGCATGATATCAGCGACGGTGGTCTCTTCACAACGTTGGTCGAAATGGGATTACCGCGTGGTCTTGGATTCGACATTGTTACCGATAGCGAGATCCGCCCTGATGCATATCTATATGGTGAAGCACAAGGACGTGCTATCGTAGCAGTAAGTGAAAATACCGACACCGAATTTCTGGATATGATGCGGGCCAGCCGTGTACCATGCGTATTGCTTGGTCATGTCACAAAAGGAAAGGTGGTGGTGGATGATGAAACGTTCTGTTTCATAGAGGATGCGCGTAAGGTCTATGAAGGTGCGATCCCGGATGCCATGGCCCAATAACCTGCACTAGCACTAGCAGACCTCATTTACTTTCACTTACGAACAGAACCAAAACATAAGAATATGCCATTACCAAAATTGAACGGAAAACTTCCTTTAGTAGGACAACCCGCACCTTCACTTCGCTATGTAGGGGTCGATCGGGCAACCCACGACATGCAAAATTTGCGAGGTAGCGTGGTAATTCTCCTAACCGTACTGAGCGTAGACACCGGCACATGCGCTAAAGAAGCGCGAACTTTCAATGAACGCGCATCCGAGTTGGGCGCAACCATTATCACCAACAGCATGGATCTGCCGCCTTCTTTGGATCGCTTTTGTGCTGCCGAGGGGATCAAGAATGTGCAGATGACATCTGATTATCGATTCCGGGATATGTTCAACAATTGGGGAGTAGGAATTCTGGAAGGCCCTTGGGAAGCTGCGTTGGCGAGGGCTGTTTGGGTGCTCGATAAGGACGGCGTTATTCGTTATCACGAGCTCGTACCGGAATTGGGAAACGAGCCTAACTATGAAGCCGCATTGCAGGCAGCAAAGGAACTTCTCTAGGGCAAGTTTCTTAGTTGAACTCTAGAAGCGCCGATGGATCAACGTACGAGTTGGTCGATCGGCGCTTTTTCGTGGAGAGCTTTTCGCGAAGCTAGAAGGCATGCATTGTGCGCATGCGACTTGCGATCAATTGGTCGATCACCATCAACACGAAAGCACCACCTACCGCAGCTAGTACCCATGGCGACATGAGGTAGCTTGATAATTGGGGAATATGCAGCAATTGAATAATGCTCGATATCCAAGATTTAGTAGTGCTTCCTACGGATGAGAATGTTGCAGAAAGAACGATGACAGTGGCGAGCATAGCAGCAATACCATACCACAGCTTCTTACTGATGAGCGGTGTGTAACTCGCCGGAACAGAGCCAATAGGTGACAGTTTTTGCAGGATCTGACTCTCAAGATCGACCGGCGCAGTGTTGTGTCCAATTTCTTGGAACAGCAACCGCAACGGGTCATTGGGATCTAGGCGGTCGTTCTTAAGGTCCATAGCTCGTCCTTCAGTTGGTGATGCAGTTCATCGTATAGCTTCTTTCGGCTCCGGTGCAACTTCACTTTTACATTGGACGCACTAAGTTGGGTAACGGTTACGATCTCTTCAACACTTAGTTCTTCCAGGTAGAACATCGTTACGAGTGCAGCGTCGTCCGGCTCCAAGGTAGTTAGCGCTTGTTCAAGGATCTGTTTGCGATCGTCAACGGGATGCAATGGGTCTTCTCGTGGTTCAACTCCTGAGGTTTTCATGTCATCCAATGAACTGCCTTGGTCTTTGCGAGCGCGTAAAGCGGATATCGACATCCGATAGGCAATCGAATACAACCACGTGGAGAATTTGCCTACCCCTTGGAATTCGTTGAGCTTCTGAAATGCTTTTACGAATACATCCTGGGTCACCTCTTCGGCATCCATACTGTTGCGCATAACGCGACTTGCAACAGTATATACCATGTGCTTGTAGCGCCCAATGAGCACACCGAATGCCCTATGATCTCCGGTGCTAGCTAAGCGTATGGCTTCTGCGTCTTCCAAATCGTGACCATGGGACGCTGAACTGACCTCCCTAGGTTACACGAAGGTGAATGCACCCTCGTCTTTTTGAAAGAGGTAAGGGATGAACGGTCGCCCGTTGGAGTTCCGATCGGTGAGCATCGGTATGAATGGGTTGTAACCAGTTCCTGAAAGTTCACGTCCCATTCAACGGAACACCAGAATGATCAACCTTGAACCAATTAGAAAATGGATACTCCAGCATCAGAAGTACTTGTCGCATTGATCTTTTTTTCGTCCGTCTTTGGGATCGTATATATCACAGTTACCGCACGTCATCGGCAACGCATGGCCATGATCGAAAAAGGGTTGATGCCAGCCGAACCGACAAGACGCACGGATCCTTTCCAAAGTCTTAAGTTGGGCATGCTTGGGATTGGTGTTGGTCTTGGCCTATTATGCGGTTATTTGTTCCAGACCTATGCCATGATCGATGGTGAGGATAATCCGCTCCCATACTTTGTTATGGTCGCAATTTTCGGTGGCCTGGCGTTGATCTGGCATTTCTTTATTGTACAGCGCAAACAACGAGGGTAACGGGCGCTGACTAAGTGAAAGCGGGGCCATGTGCTCCGCTTTCTTTGTTCTGGTTCACGACTATCTTCGTCCCCGGTTCAAGAAATGCGTTTGCTCAAGTCCTTTTTCCGGATCCTCTTCGCGATAGTGTTCTGGACCGTATTCGTAACGGCTCTGTGGGTTGCATTGCTTGGTGTTGTTGATCCGCCGGTTACTTGGGCCATGGTTGTGCAATCCAAGGAACAGAAAGAGTTTCATCGAACAAGCGTGGATCTTGAAGACATTTCACGCAGCTTTCCATTGGCGGTCATAGCGTCAGAGGATCAACGCTTCTTTCATCACTTCGGGTTTGAGTGGGAGCGGATCAAGAAGGCTATTCAGTACAATGAAGCGAAAAAGGGAAAGCGCGTTCGCGGTGCGAGTACCATCAGCCAACAGACCGCTAAGAACGTATTCCTCTGGCCCGGACGCACCTATATTCGGAAGGGCCTGGAACTCTGGTTCACACTTTTGGTGGAAACCCTTTGGACGAAGGAACGGATCCTGGAAGTGTACCTCAACGTTGCTGAAATGGGGAAAGGTGTATTCGGTGCAGAGGCCGCTGCTCAAAAGTGTTTCAATAGACCCGCTTCGAAATTATCGCCTCTGCAATGTGCATTGATCACAGCAACGTTGCCGGCACCTAGGCGATTCAATTGTGAGCGTCCTTCAGCATACGTTTCCAAACGCGCGCAATGGGTATTAAGGCAAATGCGGAATATCGGTGATCAAATGGACCCAGAGGTGCGTGAACGCATTAAAGCGAAGATCGAGAAAGAATCGCTTCGCATGAAGAAGAGGAGGAGGTAGACGATCCCTGGAAGTTTGCTTATGGTCCGGAAGATCGCTAACAGGCACTTTCCATCACATTGACTCAACATCCATTCTCAACTAGGAGGAATGAGAGACTGAGAGAGGCTTGTAATTACTTTGCAATTCAACTGCGGTAGGGTAGGCGAACTCCAAGCTGGCTGCAGCAAACCTCCGCATCAACTCCAGGTGGATCCTGGTCTGTACAGCGAAAATATCAGCACCATTGTGAATGAAATAGACGAACGTGATGTTCAACGAATAATCCTTGAATGCTGTAAAGCTTGCCAAATGATCAGCAAGAAGCACATCTTGGTTGTCCATTACCAATTGAGTGAGGATGGCGATGGCTTCTTCGATCTTGCTCGGGGCGGTATCATAGATCAACCCTAGATCATGCTTCACCTTGCGAGATGGCTCACTGGTCACGTTCTGAAGAACCGTATCGTTGAATTTGAAATTGGGGACCACAACGATAGGCCCATCCAACGTCTGTATCCGAGTGCTGCGGATACCGATCTCTTTCACTGTACCATCATGACCCTCGATCCGGATACGATCACCTGTCTTGAACGGTTTATCACTGAATACCGTGATGCCTCCGAAAACATTGGCAACCGTATCCTTGGCGGCCATCGCCAACGCCAGACCTCCGATCCCGATACCGGCCAGAAGCGCTCCAACGTTGTATCCAGCATTGTTCATGGCCAACACAATACCCAAGCCCCATACCAATAGTTTTATTGAACTCCGCACAACCGGTACCAATTGGCTTTCAATTACAACTGTTTCGTTACGTTCTGCTCGCGGAAGCAAGTATTCCTGTACCAACGCATCCAATAACCGAGCGATCAACCATGTGAACGTAAGCGCCAACGAAACTTTGAAGACCCGATCGGCCCAAAGCTCAACACGAGGAACGAATGCGAGCTGGTTATAACCAAGATAGAAGCCGAAAAGCGTAACGGCCAACACGATCGGTTCTTTTAATTGGCCTACCAGTATATCATCCAGTTTGGTGGCCGTTCGGGATGCCATTTTCGACAGGACCTGTTCCAGAATGAAATAGACGAGCCGAGCAGCTATCCAGCCACCAACGGCAAAGGATAGCCCGAAAAGCCATAGTTCCAGTGCATTATTCAAAAATGTTCCTTTCATCCTCAACGGTTTCGGATCTACTTTTGAAGCACATTGAATTTAGGCACTTCCAAGTCGATGTGTAGCTCGCAAAGGTAGGATCGCTCATGAAGGATATAGAGAAGAATGCAAGGAACGATGATCTGATCGTGGTTACAGGGGCCAGTCGTGGCATAGGCCGGGAGATCGTTCTGGACCTTATTGCCAACGGTCATACGGTACTGGCCATAGCACGCAATGGTGAGCAACTTGGATCGATCCGTGATGAGATCAATGGAACAGGTGAGTTGATCATATTGAGCGTGGATCTGGCAGAACCCAATAGTACAGTTACGGTTAAGAAAGCTGTCGCTGGCAGAGGGGTGCGAGCGTTGATCCATAATGCAGGGGTACTTCACAATAAACCTATGGGCGCACACGAGCACAAGGATCTAGCCGAGCTATATAAGGTCAATGTCTTTGCCCCTCTGGAACTTTCACAGGCATTGGTAGAGGAATTGAAAGGAGACCCACCAGGTCATATCGTTCATATTGGTAGTATGGGTGGCTTTCAGGACAGCTCTAAATTTCCGGGCCTTGTTGCGTATAGCGCAAGCAAAGCGGCATTGGCTTGTATTGCGCAATGCTTGGCAGAAGAGTTCAAGGATATCGGCATCCGCAGCAATTGCCTCGCATTGGGCTCGGTGGATACCGATATGTTGCGTGCTGCATTCCCCGGATCTCAGGCTCCTATCAGTGCGGCGGCAATGGGACGTTATATTTCTTGGTTCGCATTGGAAGGACACAACTACTACAACGGTAAGGTGTTACCTGTTGCGGTGTCGACTCCCTGAGAAATATTATCAGGTTTATTTTAGGGTTTACTTGCAAGTTCAGAAAACCTCCTTAGATTTGCAGCCGCTTTCGGAAAAACGTTCTTTGAAGCGACGCTCAAAAGGGGGCAAAAATTGGGAAGATCAAGTGGGTTGAAAATTTATTTTCAACAAACAGTTGCTAGTTCTTTTCGAAGCATTACTTTTGCACCCCCGATCGAAAAATGGGAACATTTTTAGACCGGAATTTGAACGACTGAACACAACCGGAAAACGAGCCTTTAACAGCTCGGGATACCGATACAGTTCTTTGACTTATTGTCCATTCTGAATACAGCAGGTATCCTTGTGTCCGCCATACGGCGGACCACATGAAGAGACCTCGTCAACGAACCAGATCAAACAAACATTTACAATGGAGAGTTTGATCCTGGCTCAGGATGAACGCTAGCGGCAGGCTTAACACATGCAAGTCGAGGGGTAACAGGAGAGCTTGCTCTTGCTGACGACCGGCGCACGGGTGCGTAACACGTATGGAACTTACCTTTTACTGGAGGATAGCCCGGAGAAATCCGGATTAATACTCCATAATAAACGAAGTGGCATCACTTTGTTTTGAAAGCTCAGGCGGTAAAAGATGGCCATGCGCACGATTAGCTAGTTGGTAAGGTAACGGCTTACCAAGGCTACGATCGTTAGGGGGCCTGAGAGGGTTATCCCCCACACTGGTACTGAGACACGGACCAGACTCCTACGGGAGGCAGCAGTGAGGAATATTGCGCAATGGAGGCAACTCTGACGCAGCCATGCCGC